>Ga0306864_1000028_pt1 | contig 62407 bp, 57 predicted proteins | sample AntRauTorckE5430_FD_190448 | JGI IMG/M metagenome (GOLD analysis project Ga0306864, IMG submission 190448) | Saline lake microbial communities from Rauer Islands, Antarctica - Metagenome Torckler E5 #430 (v2) (version 2) | ecosystem: Environmental > Aquatic > Non-marine Saline and Alkaline >...
ATATTGATGTGGCGAGGGTTCCAACCTTCGTAGGGTGAGTCATAGTCCTGTTTGTGTGAGAACTACAAGATAACTACTCACCCGATTTTAGCTACTTTTTGACCCAATCTGCAACGGACCATTGTTAGTAACGTAAAGTGAATAAACCATGCTTCCTGCTCGGCGCCTTTTGACCGCTGGTTTCGTTAAAAGCCTCGCCAACATCACCGCGTTGTCTACGTTCTTTGCCTCACCAGCAGTCAGAATTCACCAGATTAAGAAACACGTTTTATTCAATTCGCGTCCCTTCAATAAAATAAAAAAAATAATTTTTTGAAGTCAGTTACAATCTTATCTTCTTCCCGATGTTATTGCCGTATACCGTATCCACACAGGGGCACTTGGAGTATGCAATCCGACTTTAGGCGTAGCCGGGCGAATGGATGGACTACTCTCGCCATGAATCGATCGTGGCTGGGAAAACATCCTGCTGTTCAGAAAAGAGCACAAGAAGATGCAAAATCGTATCTGGTGAGAGCACTAAAATCTAGCTTGTTTCTGGGCGCATCACGTACTTTCCGTTGGCGCCTAAAGAATTTGTTAGTTACTTCAAAGCGTAAAATCTCCAAAGAAGAGGTGATCGTAACAGAGGTAACCATAAAATGTATTCCTAACGCTAAGCTTCTCATAACCGAGTGAAAACACATAAAGAAATCGGTGGGTACTTTCAATTAGAATTACAAAAGGGAGAACACCTTCATTCTGATGCACTCAGGTTGAACTCATGCCGGAATGCTTTGCAGTTGCTAATGCGTGCCCTCGCGCCAAAACGAGTGCTACTACCCGCTTTCTCCTGCTCCGCAGTATTCGAAGCAATACAACGCGAAGGAGTTCTCTACGAAACGTACAAAACCAACGAGCAATTCGAACTTCAGCTACCTCCGGACTTATCTAAAACGGACTACGTAGTCATCAATAACTACTTCGGATTATGTGACGACATCATTGCCAGGTACACTAGCGAGTCGAATATAATAGTTGATAATGCGCAGTCATTTTTCAGTGACCCACTAGAGGTAGTCGGAACAATTTACTCTCCCCGGAAATTCGTAGGTGTTGCGGACGGCGGAATGCTCATGACAAATGAGGCCATAGATCTTCCGCTGGAATTCGAGTCCTCAACCGCTTATTCGGAACAACTTTTTACAAGAATCGAAGAAGGTGCTAACGCTGGGTACAAGCAATACCTCCGGACGGAAGAGTGGATAAGCAAACAGTCTCCGTTAAAGATGTCACATCTTACTGATCGGATACTAACTTCTATTGATTACGGCAATATTAAAAAACGAAGAATTGAAAATTACCGTTTTCTTCAGGAAGAATTAGGCGGCGTCAACGAATTCAATAAATCGTGGGACGGTATACAGGTTCCACTTTGCTACCCTTTTATCCATAGGGGAAAGACCCAAGAACTTCGTGAAAAACTCCTGAAAGCAAAGGTCTTCTGCCCCTTATATTGGCCGAATGTTTTTGCTGACGTTGCTGATGCCGGGGCGTTTGAGTTTGAGAAAAACATCATTCCACTTCCCATAGACCAAAGGTACGGAAGGGAGGAAATGGAAGTCATGATTAAAATAGTCAAATCTTGAAGTCAGTTGTTGTCCTTTCTGTCCCTCGTTCAGGCTCCACCTGGGTCGGTAAGATATTTGCTACGGTACCGGGCGTAGCTTACCGCTTCCAACCCAACTTTTCGTACTCTTTTCCGTACCGATTGGCGCAAGAAAGCACGCCTGATGAGTACGAAATATTTAAGGAGGCACTTGTAAAAACGACTGATTCCTTCGTAAGAGCTGAACTGTCTATCTCTGGACTTGAATCGGTTGTAGAAGAAGCCAGTAACATTTCCTGCCTCGTTTGGAAAGAAGTTCATTTCTTAAACCTGGCCGAAGTACTTGTCCAATATTCTGACACCAAGGTAGTAGCACTGGTCAGGTCACCGTTCGCTGTTTTGTCATCGTGGCTAAGTATTCCTAAAGAATTTGATCCTGAATGGGATGTACTATCGGAGTGGCGGAATGGAACTAAGAAAAATGCCGCTGCTGACGGAAGCCATTTTGGGTATGAAGAGTGGAAAAAAAATACGCTTAAATTCTTACAGCTATCCGTGGCTTACCCAGATAAGTTAGCGATCTGCTCTTATGAAGAACTGATTGCTGACCCCGTTCGTTACGTAGAAGATCTGTTCGTCCGAACAGGCCTGACTTACGCAGGAGAGACGCTGAAGTTTTTATCGCAGAACGGAGAAAAGATAGACAAAGACCCATACTCTACCAACAAGCGCGTCACCCGCGATGATAAATGGAAGACCTCTCTCCCGCAGGAAATTATCGACGAAATAAAGTCTGATCCCACCTATAAAACACTACAGGCAATTTTTAACTGGCAAGAATAAAAATCACCAACTCTATAATATGATACCCGTAACCAAACCATTCCTGCCACCCAAGGAGCAATACATTAAGTTTGTAGACGATATTTTCGCCCGTAACTGGCTGACGAACAACGGCCCGCTCGTGAATAAGCTCGAATCAGAACTTCGTGATTATTTGCAAGTCAACAACCTGCTCTACCTCACGAACGGTACGGTAGCGATCCAGTTGGCAATCAAAGTACTAGACCTCCAAGGCGAGATCATTACCACTCCTTTCAGTTATGTTGCTACTACCTCCAGCATCGCTTGGGAGCAGTGTCATCCGGTTTTCGTTGACATTGATGCCGCTACCTGTAACATCGACGCCAGCCGTATTGAAGCGGCAATTACGGACAAAACCACCGCAATTCTGGCCACTCACTGTTTTGGTAATGCTTGCGAAATTGATCAGATTCAAGAGGTGGCGGACCGCCACGGGCTACGCGTTATCTACGATGCGGCCCACTGCTTCGCAACCAACTATAAAGGACAGAGCATTTTCAACTACGGCGATATTTCCACTACCAGCTTCCACGCTACTAAAGTGTTTCATACTACTGAGGGTGGGGCTGTTTTTTGCCGGGACAAAGCACTGGCGGACCGGATGGGCTTTATGCGTAATTTTGGTCATGACGGCCCTGAACGTTTTGCTGAGGTGGGCATCAACGCAAAGAATTCTGAATTTCACGCGGCTATGGGCCTGACGGTCTTCAATCACATTGAGGAAATACTCGCACGCCGTAAAAGTCAATCACTGTACTACCTGGACAAGCTGAAAAGTCCGGACATACGGTTTATCGAGATAACCGAAGGTTGTACTTTCAATTATGCCTACTTTCCGGTTATCTTTTCCTCTGAAGGAAAGCTGTTACAATGCATCGAGCAGCTAAACCGGCGCCGTATTTTTCCCCGCCGCTATTTTTACCCTTCCCTCTCTGATCTGCCGTATTTAGAAAAACAGCCTACCCCAATCTGTGACGATATAAGCTCCCGGGTGCTGTGCCTTCCGCTTTACCATACCCTGGCACGCGAAGTACAGGATCTCGTGATCGAGATTATTCGTGAAACATTATCCGGAGAATAATGACCCAAGCCCCTTCTAAGCGCGTTGCAATTATGCAGCCTTATTTCATCCCGTATCTGGGCTACTTTCAGCTGATTGCTGCGGTAGACTGTTTTGTCATTTATGATGATGTACAGTATATGGTTGGCGGCTGGATAAACCGTAACCGCATCCTTGACCCGGGGAAAGAATGGCGGTACCTGAATGTACAGCTTAGTGGAGCGAGCCCCAATAAACTCATTCATGAGGTAGACGTGGACCCTAACGCCCGCTGGCGTAGAAAGGTGGTGGGAACATTACGTGGCACCTACGGCCGCAGCCCGTTTGCGAAAGAATTAATGCCAGCGATAGAGGAAATGATTCAATTCCCAGCGGCGGGCTTGGCGGATTTCCTAACGAATAGCCTCCAGGTGCTTTCCAGAATCCTTGGTATAGACACCGAAATTATTCCTACTTCCAGGAAGTACGATAATACGGAGCTGGGCCGTATGGAACGGATCGTTGATATTTGTGGTAGAGAAGGAAGCACCCACTACATAAATGCGATTGGTGGAAAAGAACTGTACGGTAAAGGAGAATTTGCCGACGCAGGGGTAAAACTATCTTTTCTTGAGCCTGACCTTTCTCTTTCGGAGGATATGGCGCTGGCGCAGGTGCAGGGAACGGATTTGGGCCTGTCCGTTATCCACCTTCTCTTTCAGTACGGGCCCGAAGCTTGCCATCACCTCGTTCACCGTGGTAAAATTGTCTAGAGGCACCGTGTAAATAACTTACTGGTTTTTGATCTGACGCTTTTATTGGGGGTAAAATAAAGCGGCCAAAAACCTAGAAAATTTATACGGCATGTCTCACTACAAAAAATAAAATAAATGCCCATATCGTCTGAAGTCCCCCTCGTTTCTGTGTTGGTACAAACCTACCGTCAGGAAGCGTTTATCAGTACTTGTTTAGAAGGAATAGTCAAACAAGAGACTAACTTTTTATTTGAAATCTGTTTAGGAGTGGATACTTCTGAAGATTGTACGGAGGCGATTTGTTGGGAATACGCCGAAAAATATCCAGAAATAGTCCGCCTATTCGTTCGTGACCCAAAAGACAAGGTGGTTTTATTCGGTCAGCCAATCGGGCGGTATAATTTTACCCAGAACTTATTGGCCGCTCGTGGCAAATATGTCGCAATTATCGAAGGAGATGATTACTGGACGGACATGACGAAACTGGCGAAGCAAGTTAACTTTTTAGAGGGAAAGCCAGGCGCTAGTTTTGTTTGTACGAACAGGCAAGTGCTGAGGGAAGGATCTTTGGCGCCTGATTCTAAGCTGGATATTATACTAGATAACAATAGTAATGAGCCATTTGAAATAACAGAGCATAACTTTTTTTCAGATTACTGTGTGTCTACATGTACTTGTATGTTCCGCAATAGCTTTTTTGACCCGAACTTAGTAAAAGAATTCCCAACCTCGTTTAAGGATGTTTTTCTTTTCTTTTCCCTGCTAATGCTTGGTAGTGCGTACTTGATGCCAGAAGTTACTACTGTGTACCGTATCCATGAAGGAGGGACCTGGAGTCTGCAGCCACCGTTACGTAAAGTGAGAGCAGAGACATGGACGTTTCGGGAAATGAACAAATCTTGGCTAGGGAAGAGTAGCGTCGTCAAAAATAGGTACACTAGTCTACTGAAGAGCTATGCATTGGTTGCATTGAAAAAAGGTGCTTTCAAGGATATTGTACGTGCTGTTAAGTGGGGATTAATATGGAAATTCATACGGCGTTCCTAAGTCATACGTGGAGTAAAAAAATAAAATGAATAATAAATTAGTATCCGTTGTTGTTCCTGCTTACAATCGAGAACAGTATTTAGAGAACACCGTCAAAAGCGTACATTCTAATACTTATCGCCCCATAGAATTGATAATTATCGATGATGGTTCAGCGGATGAGACCTACGCGATTGCCAACCAACTTAAGGATAGGCTTAAAAGCGATGATTTTGAAATTAAACTGATGAGGCAGCCTAACCAAGGAGCGCCTTCGGCAAGAAATAATGGGTTAGAAAATTCAACAGGAAAGTATTTACTATTCTTAGACAGTGATGACGAAATCCCGCCTGCGAAGTTGTCAAGTCAGATTACTATGCTCGAGGAAACTGGCGCTGATGTTTGCGTTAGCGATTTCACAATAAATTATTTACAGGGAAATACGACTGAATCGGTGTACATTGATAACTCTAGGCCTCTTCGAAAAGTAGCTTTCCATAAGTCCATAGGATGCAGCACTGCCGTTATGAGAGCAGAATTAGCCAAATCCATAACGTGGTGCGAAGAACTACCTAATTTCCAAGATATGGACTATTTTTTAAAAGTATTATTAATGTCAAAGAAAATGGTTCACTTGCCAGAGTCTCTGTATACATATTACAGATACAGCACTGGTACCATATCGTCAAATAGGTCAAATAAAAAAGTCCCCTATTTAAAGAGAATAAAATCATTGTTTTTTGATTACAATATTAACTTTAATTATTCATCAAATTTGAGACACAGGGTCTTAGGAGTGTTTTCACTTTTATACTTAGTTGCACTATGGGGAAAGTATTCTTTATTGAGATAAGAGGTGAAAGGTTTTGCTAAGGAATTATTTACACAGCGCCCCTGAAATAGTAGATGTCTATGATAGTATAAAGCCATGATTAAAATATTAAAAAATATATTTCAAGCTATTGATAATAGCTATAATGTCTTAGTATTAAAACTAAGCAATGCTACTTGGGTGAGTTATCCGATCATAAAAGGTCGAATACACTTGGCGGGGAAAGGTGAGATACAATTTGGAAGTAATGTCAAAATTAACTCTTCCTTTCGTAGCAACCAAGTCGGGCTGTCATTCAAGACGGCCATTAGTGTTGCCTCAGAGGCACGCGTAATGATAGGAGATAACGTTGGAATATCAAATTCCCTAATCTATGCGTGGAAGTCAATTATAATAGAAAAAGACGTTTTGATCGGTGGTGGATGTCAGATATTTGATACGGATTTTCATTCGATCAGCTACGAGGCAAGGGTGCATCGAGGAGATAACGAAACTAAAACTAGAGAGGTCATTATTCGTGAAGGCTCTTTTATTGGAGCCTCTTCAATTATTTTGAAGGGAGTTGAGATTGGTGCCCGTAGCATTGTTGCTGCAGGTTCAGTTGTTTCTCGTAGTATCCCTGCTGACGAAGTATGGGGAGGGAATCCTGCAATGTTTATCAAGCGACTATCCGCAAATAATAGTCTTATTGTCAAGTAAATAACCTAGCCCTTAATTATTTTGTCAGGGAATTAGAGTAGGCTGAGGATAATCGTGACCTACTTAATTTTGTGGCGGTGTATCAAATGTAAGGGTGACCACGCCTTAAAAATGGCAGTGGAGCAAAGTCGCTATCTTAGAAGTGACTAAACAACAAAAATGCTCATTTGCCCCAGCTGCACTAGTGGAAAGATAATCAAGAATGGTAAGACCTACTACGGAAAGCAGAATCATAGACGTAAAGACTGCAACCGCGAACTTGTGGCTAACAACCAACATACAATCACTGATAAAAGGCAGCAAGACGTGTCGGCTCTACTTTTGGAACGTATCAGCCTAAGAGGTATTAGTCGGTCGATGGGAGTTAGTATGACCTGGTTGATGGCCTATGCTTCAATCGCGTGGGATGAAACTTCTCAAGACCTAGGAGCTAACTTTGAATGGCTAGACAAACTCACGGACAAGCAGCTGCAAAGTATTGAATTACAGATAGATGAGATGTGGTTATTTGTTGATTTCAAGAAGAACAAGAAGTGAATTTGGGTGGTGTACCGCCCAGCCACAAAGCAAGTGCTGGCGATGCACTTCGGCCGTCGAGCGAAGGCTGATCTTGAAGCGATTCTGGCACAGCTCCCCGATCGCTTACGCTGTAACTGTCAATTTGTAACTGATCATTTTGAGAGTTACTACCAGCTAATTCCGCCTAATCAGCACAAGCTTAGCAAAGCTTATACTTATTTCATTGAGGGTTGCTTTGCAGGAGTGCGGGCAAGAGTGAGTCGGTTAGTCCGGAAAGCGCTAAGCTTTTCTAAGAATTTAGACAATCACGTTGCAGCGATTCGATATTTTGTGTGGCAACGAAATTTAGATTCCTACCTTTACATTTGATACACCGTCGTATTTTTCTGTTGATGTTAACCTTAAGGGGGTGTAAAGTAAACAAGGGCGTTGGCAACAAGACCATCGAAGTTTGTGGTGTTAAACTGTACAACGGGCTCACGTACCTAAGTCCAAGCGCTAAATCTTTTTTTCACGCAGAGAATTTTACTAGAGCACTTTTAGTAGCACAGCATCATGTTGAAGGCGAGGAGAAGGGGACCGTTGATCGGGTTAGGCTAACCCAGTTTGTAGAGCGGTACATTCCGTACCCTAAGGATGACGTCTTAGTTGTGATAGACTGGGAAGGGCCAATAATGGACGCGCTTGAGCTGGGTAACTTAGGCGACAATACAGCTTTAAAATCAGCTGCTAGTACCTATTTAGAAGCTTACAGTATAGTAAAAGAATTGCGGCCCAAAGCAATAGTTGGCTTTTACCGTTTTCCTGTTCGGCAGTATCACGGACGGAATGAAGCCTGGTTAGCGAGAAATCGAAGCCTTGATGCCTTGTTTTCTCAGTTTGATGCTTTGTTTCCTTCGGTGTACGATTTTTACGTTTCCAAGGGCAACTACAAGCGTAGAGATGTTGAATACGTTGAGGAGAATATCCAGGAAGCCTTAGCAATGGGCATTCGAATTGATAAGCCAGTTTACCCATTTATCTGGCATCGGTACCATTCTACAGAGGGAAAAATACCAAACGGTTTGATCAAACCTAACGAATTTAAGGAGCACGTTAAAGCAGTAATAAAGACAGAAGTTGACGGAAAAAGAGTGGAATGGGTAGTTTGGTGGGGGAGCGACTACATTAAGTTCGTTAGAGACAATAAGCAGTTTAAGACTATAGCCCAGCGTCAGAAAGCCTATAATCCTGAAGGTGATCAAGTTTTACCTGTGTGCTATCAATTATTAAAGGATGCAATCAACGAGACGTGCCAGAAGTAATAGACCGATCTTTCAATTTAGGGGATTTCTTGACATCCAGTACTCTGCAGGGAAAGTTGGGTTTGGTAGTGGGCACCTTATTGCTAGGGTGTTATCCCATTATAGGGACCTCCACAGTAATCCTGGACATACCTAGTACACCGGTCTCAATTAGCTACAGGGCGGTTTACCTTTTACTTTCGATATACGTGCTGGTCGTTGAGTTACCGAAGATTTCATACAGGCGTATTCCACTTGGAGTCGTATTGCTGTCAGCTTTTTGGGTTGCTTATTCATTGAGGTTACTTTATGACTTTTACGTAGTTAATCTGGACAGAGGGTACGCAAGAAAAGGGGTGCTGTATTTTTTTCAATATGGTTTGGGAGGTTGTTTTATTCCTGCTCTGATGGTTGGGCTTATTCAGGATCGGATTGATTTTATCAAACTCCGAAAATGGGTTCGACGAGCATTTGTATTCTCTTGTGTCTTTATTCTCGTTTATATATATGTTACTATTGGGCTAAACATTACCATATTCTATAGAAGAATTGAGCTAGGAGAGGATTCTGTGATTGGCCCAATTTTGATGAGCCAGATAGGAGGTGGTCTTTTGGTCTTAACCGTCATGGAAAAGTTGCTTTATCGAAATGGAAACATTTGGGTTTTGCTACAAGGAGCCTTAGGGGTAGTAATCCTTATAATGGGGGGGAGCCGCGGGCCTGTAGTTAGTACCATATTTGTGATTGTACTTCTAGCATTTCAGTCATTTAAGTGGTCCTATTTATCTCTAAATTATTGGAGTCGAATTATTGCCGGATTAGTCGTACTCTCGGCAGCCGTGGTAACGTATGTTGTTCCAAATATTAAATCCTTCGTACTGTTTAATCGAATTAACCAAACCATTGGAAAAGGTGCTGGCTTAGACGAACGCAACATGCAGTGGACCGCAGCCTGGAATCAGTTCTTGAGAAGCCCCGTAGTTGGCGACCAAATAATAGAAGATGCCTTTTGGTTTTATCCACATAATTTCATCTTGGAAGTGTTGATGTCCACCGGAGTAATTGGTGGATTCTTCGTGCTAACTTTGCTCGTATTATGGGCCTACAAATTCATCAATCGCCAAGCTATACCTTTAGAAAAGTGGTGGGTACTGTACTTTATGATCGTCTTCTTTGGGTACGCTTTCTTTTCCCAGCCTTTGGTTAATCAAACCCATTTATGGGTATTGCTCACCCTGGGGGCATGTATCCCCCTTTACCAGAGAAAGCAAACGGAATGAAAAAGCTTTTAAGCATAATAACAGTTGCCTACAACGATAGGGATAACCTGGAGCAGACGATTAAAGGAGTGATAAGTCAAATGACTCCTGAGGTTGAATTCATCATTGTTGATGGAGGAAGTACTGATGGTACAGTAGAACTCGTGAAAACATTCTCAGGACACGTAACTACTTTTGTATCCGAACCAGACAAGGGCATATTTGATGCAATGAATAAGGGCATCAAACTGAGCACGGGAGACTGGGCCATTTTTATCAACGCAGGCGATGAATTGGTAGCTGGTGCGCTAGGAAGAATCGACCTCTCGCAGTATGAGGAAAGTGCAGTTGTTTACGGTGATACAATTAGAGATGGAAATAGGGCCGACCGACCATTTAAATTGAAAAAAATAGAGTCGGGAAGCATGCCAGCGTGCCATCAGTCGATGCTCTACAACATGAAAGTACTGGGTAAAGAAATGTATTATGATACGACTTTTCCTCTTTTTGGGGAGAATGAACTACTCATGCGTGTGTATGTCAGAGGATTCAAAATAACCTACCTTGATACTGCTGTAAGTAAATTCCAAGGAGGAGGGATATCCGCAACAGTTAGCTCTCAAGTACGAAAAGCGCGGTACCTATTTCTCTATAAGCACTTTGGAATTATTGGCGTCATGAAAGGAATTGGCCATAAATTGGGCTTAATAAAATACTCAAAAATATGAAGGGACCTTTCATACTACATATAAGTACAGCTTTTCATGAATCCAAGGTGTTTCACGAGCTTATGGTAGGTGTTGCTAATAACATGTCAGTTTCTCAAATCATGTTTTGTGGTAGAAAGGTTGATGATTATCAAGATGTTATTCAACAGGAAGAGTACCAAGTGATAAGCAAGCCGATAGTAAGAAAAATTGATAGTCTTTCGTTTTATACTAGAGTAACGAGACAGTACCGCACACTAAAGCAAGCGTTGGATGTATCAAAAATAAACTTAGTTCATGCTCACTTCTTATTTACGGATGGTGCGGTAGCACTTAAGTTATTTAAAGAGCATAGAATTCCGTACATAATCTCTGTGCGGAATACAGACACGAATATCTATTTCCGCTATTTCCCTCATCTGAGACGCTTGGCGGAATCAATTATTGAGCACGCCTCTAAGGTCATATTCATATCTCCAGCTCATTATATTAAGGTGAAAGGGTACATAAGTTCTTCTGCGCGCGATATTTTGGATACCAAAGTTGATATTATTCCTAATGGTATCGATAGCTACTGGCTAGACAATTTACCCTTGCCCAAAAGGTCAAGCCCAGGCTCAAAAATATCCTTTATCTTCGTGGGGAACTTGGATCGAAATAAGAACTGTTCTCGATTAGTTCGAATCCTAAAAGAAGCTCGGGATGCTTCCGGAGAGGATTTATCACTTACTGTCGTGGGGCCCCCTAAAAATGACTACAAAGCTTTTGAGAAGGCAAGTAAAGACAAAAAATGGGTCAAATACCTAGGACCTATTTATGATAAACAGAGATTAAAAAACCTGTTTAGCGAACATGATTTCTTCATCATGTTGTCCTCTCGTGAAACTTTTGGCTTAGTATACATCGAGGCAATGAGCCAAGGGATTCCGGTTGTATTCACTAAAGGGCAAGGTATTGATGGCTACTTTGTCAATGAGCCGATAGGAATTTCTTACCATCTAGGAGAAGGCACCGGTGAATATCTGGCCAGTGAGTTACGGAAAATTACTGACGATTACTTTATTTCATCAGCTGCTTGTGTAGAAGCAGCGAAACGATTCTCGTGGTTACGTATTTCCAAGAAATACGCAATACTTTATTCGGAAATAATCCAAAATAATTAATATGTTCAATTCTCCTTTAGTCTCAGTCATAATGCCAGCTTATAACGCTGAAAAATTTATTACTGAAGCTATTCAATCAGTTCAAAATCAAGTATTTGAAAAATGGGAGATGATCGTGGTTGATGATGCTTCGACCGATAAAACAGTAGGTATTGTTCGAGATATAATGGCTACGGATAGCCGTATTCATATATTGATCAACGAAAAAAACATTGGGCAAGGGCTAACTAGAAATAAGGCCATTGAGGTAGCAAAAGGTAGATATATCGCTTTTCTTGATAGTGATGATCTATGGGCTCCAAATAAGCTTGAAAAACAGCTCGCCATTCTTAATAGCACTGGAGCAGCCATGACACATACTTCGTACGGATATATTGATGTTAATGGACAACTAATCAAGGAACCTCTAAGAGTATCCACTCTACCCATTGGTTACAACTATCTATTGAAAAGAACAGAAATTGGTTGCTTAACGGCCATTTATGATACAAATATTGTTGGTAAAAAGTACATGCCTGATCTTCCAAGAAGTCAAGATTACGCTTTATGGCTTTCGATTTTGCGTGAGGGACACGTCTCTGCTTCCATAGATGAAGTGCTGGCGTTTTACCGTATTCATGACAACAATATTTCTAAAAATAAATGGAAGAAGATTCCCTACCATTGGATAGTACTAAGGAAATATGAACAGTTAAACTTCTTTAAAAGTATTTACTTTATGGTGATGTGGGCGACGAGGGGGGTATCTCGATTTTTTTTAAAGTGAAGTAACCGTAGCTTGTTTAACCATAAACTTTTCTGAAAATACAAATTAGCAAATCACTCCAGTATTGTTGCTGTACTGTTGTTGGGCACATGAGGTAAAAACATAGCAGTAAACGTGACCCAGTACGGGTGATCGCAAGAGGTCGCCTGTACTGGCGCAAACCAAAATGTCGCATATTGAAAAGTCTTATGTTTAAGTAAAAACAAGTGTGACCCGCGAAGAATTCCACTAACTAGTAGACACCAATTATGATGAGATTGATGCCCTTCATTAGCAGTCCACCTTTCTTAATTTTGGTGCGGGCATTGCTTTCGAACCCGAAAATAAAGCCGACTTCCTCAACAAATTGAATAAACTGACGATTGACCCGGCATACTATGATGTGTCCCCATTTATTCGACCAGAACCCTAAGATTCTTAGAGCGTGTCTAAATTTGCGAATACTTTGTTAGGTAGGTCATAAATGGCTGCCAGCCGTATCTTGTAAGTAGCTAAACAAAGACAAGATATGACCAAGCAGTGGACTCGGTTGACTGACAGCCAATGGAACGAAGTCAAGCCTTATTTGCCGATCAGACGCAAGAGGAAACACGATTTACGCGACATCGTAGATGCCATACTATGGATGGTTCGTACTGGCGCCCAGTGGCGTAATCTTCCCGACCAGTTTCTTCCTTATCGGAGTGTGTTTTACTATTTCAACAAGTGGTCGAAGAACAAAACAATCGAATCAATCAACGATGGGCTTAATCGCCTTGAGCGAAAGATTGTCCATGACCGAGAAGAAACACCCAGTCTCTTATTAGTTGATGCACAGAGTGTTAGGTTGTCGCCTATGATCGGTAATCATCGAGGAATAGATGGCGGTAAATGGGTTAACGGTCGTAAGCGCAGCATCTTGACTGACACGCTGGGAAGAACCTGGCGGGTGGATATTCATGCAGCTAATGTCCGCGATGGTAAAGCCGGTTGTGACCTTATTTACCCTGACTTTACGACTCAAATGCCTCGCGCAAAAAAGCTTCTGGGTGACAATGCATACTGAGGTCAGTTTGCCGCACTCATGGCAGAATTGGATGATGTAGTATTTGAATGCCCAAGCCGGCCGGAAGGGTCAAAAGGCTTTGTCGTCGAGGCTAAGCGTTGGGTAGTAGAAAAAAGTTTCGCCTGGATGAATTTCTACCGCAGAATCACCAACGACCTAGAACGAACGGTAGAAAATTCTGCATCCTGGATAATGATGGCGAATATTCAGATGGTTATTTCGTCAATAAAGCGAAAACGAGTCTCAAATTTTTAGACATGCTCTAAGACAACGTATGGTTATTAATTGTACGTGTTTTGGGCCCTTCAAGCCGCTATTTTGTTTTCATGTTCGGACTTGTACCAGTCTGCCGGATATTCATCGTTGATGGAAGAATGACGCCTGAGATGATTGTAATACTCAAAGTAGTCACTGAGCATATCGAAGAGCTCTTTACCAGTTCGGTACTCATACAAGTAGAGCTTTTCGTACTTCACGCTTCGCCATAACCTCTCGATAAATGCGTTGTCTGTAGCCCTTCCTTTACCATCCATACTCAGCTTCATTCCGTTGCCAGTGATAAAACCGGTAAAGACCTTACTGGTGTATTGAACTTCTTGATCAGTGTTAAAAATCTCAGGAGTGGTTCCGCTTATTTCTAACGCTTCAGCTACTAAATCACGGCATCATGCAGCCTCCATTGAGTTAGACACTTTCCAATGAACCACGTAACGACTGCACAGGTCTTTTACGGCAGTAAGGTAAAGAAATCCATTCTTCATCGGCACATAGGTTATGTCTGTCGCCCAAACTTGATTAGGGCGTATAATTTTGAGTTCGCGCAGTAAGTACGGATAGACAGCATGGTCTTTGTTGCGTTTAGATGTGTGAGGACCAGGGAGTAACGATTGTAAGCCAATGACCTTGTAGTACAGTCTCTCTATGCGGTTACTGCTTACATCAAAGCCCAAATACTTGGTCAGCCACACATGCATTCGTCTAGCTCCTTTGTCTGGGTGTTTCAAATAGTGCTCATTCATGAGTCTCATGAGCTGAAGGTTGAGACCGCTTTCACCCCTTGGTTCGTAGTAAAGATTAGGTCGATTTACGGACAAGAGCTCACAGCGCTTTCGTAGACTAAGAGAGTCGTGGTCTATACGGGCCGATTCTTGTCGTGTTGAGACGTCAATTTTCACGATGGTCTTTTTTTTAGAAACATACTCTCGACTTGTAACTCGCCAATGATGCGCATCAACTCGTCTTCTAGTAGCTTTGGATCCAGCGACTTTGACTTTGTCGACTTGGTGAAAACCTGAGCTCCGTTTTTTTTCAACTCCTGCTTCCAGTTACTAATTTGAGCCGGTGCAAGGTTATGCTTTTTTGCAAGCATGGAAAGACTTTTCTGTTCTGCAAGTGCCTCTACCGCTACCTTAAGTTTGAATTCTGGGGTGAATTTTCTGCGTGCCATAATCTAATATAGTGATTATAACGATGTCTTAATTGGTGGTCCGAATTATTGGGGGTACATCACTATGCTGAATGTCAGGACAACTGTACCTACCTCGCGGCTGACTATGATCGTAATGTACTGGCCAACGCAATGCTGGCTGAATTGAAAAATGTTTAGGACAACAACGTCCTGTAAAAAACACCAATGATGCTGAAAATAATCTCCGTAGTAGGCGCCCGCCCCAACTTCATGAAGGTCGCTCCCCTTCACCGCGCCTTTGCTGCCTCCGGCAAGATTGAAAGTAAGATAGTACACACCGGCCAGCACTATGACGCCAAGATGTCCGATATCTTCTTCAATCAGCTCTGCCTACCGGAGCCACATTTTCACCTTGGCATTGGAGGCGGTAGCCACACCTACCAGAAGGCCAACGTAATGCTGAAGTTCGAGGAGGTATTGCTCGCTGAGAAGCCTGATCTCGTACTGGTGGTTGGTGATGTGAACGCCACTACGGCCACTACATTGGTCGCCGTGAAGATGGGCATCCCCGTTGCTCACGTAGAGGCGGGCCTTCGCAGCGGAGACCGTAATATGCCGGAAGAAGTAAACCGGGTAGTGACCGATGCCATCTGCCAGTACCATTTCATCACGGAGCACAGCGGACTGGTTAATTTAGCGCGGGAAAATTCCCTTAGCAAAGGCATTCACTTCGTCGGTAACGTAATGATCGATTCGCTGGTATATTTTCGCAAAAAGGCTGCCGAAGGGAAAGTCCTGGAGGAACTTGGCCTGGCGCCGAAGTCGTTCATGCTCACCACTATGCACCGCCCGCACAACGTGGATAATGCTGAAGGCTTGAAGGACATCACCAATATCCTCCGCAGGAGCGCCGCTCGCTTGCCCGTCGTCTTTCCCATGCACCCGCGTACGCGCAATAACTTAGAAAAGCACGGATTACTGAACGATGTGCTCGCTATCGACAACCTTCACATAATGGAGCCACAGGGTTACCTCCAGTTCCTGCAACTCATGGATAACGCCCGCCTGATCGTAACCGACTCTGGCGGCATTCAGGAAGAAACGACTTACCTTCAAGTTCCCTGCCTCACTTTCCGCGATACCACCGAACGACCAATCACCGTCGAACTAGGGACCAACATCCTGATGGCCGACCTGAATCCGGACACGGTAATGGTGGAAGTAGATAACATCCTGGAAGGCCGGGCTAAAATTGGTGTGGTGCCTCCTCTTTGGGATGGGCATGCTGCAGAGCGGATTCGGGACATTTTGCTGAAAGAACTGAGTTAGTTAGACATCGTGGTACTGGATCGTCCTGGGTGCTCTGGTGTCGAAAGCATTATTTTTTCTGAATTCATATTTCTCTCTGGTTAATTACTCGGTATCTCTCACATTTATATTAAATGATGATAAGTGACCTTTTGAGATGGCCAATGAAAAACCGGCCTTCAACTTAATCATCGATGGGCCTTTAGAGCTAGGGTGTGTAATCTGATTATTCTACCGACCAGCGTTTTTCAGCTCAAGAAAGTGCCCACACGTATGGTAGCTTTGAGATGTGAAACCAAGAACGCCCTCCGCATAGGCACCCTTCAGAGTTACGCTACAGCGGCTGAAATCCCAGGCTAAACAGCGTACTGGACAACGAAAGCGGCTCAAAGATCAACTTCGTTACCAAGATATGGTCATCGCTAAACAGTAGGTTAGGATAAAGCAACTCGAAGCTATTACCACGCCGCAACGGGTCTTCAACTGCACCTACCCAGCTCAAATAATGGCCCTAGCCATCTTCGTGGTTCTCAATGGGGGATCGCTGCGGTGTGCGGTAGCTACGGCAGGGTTCTTTGCTGAACTCATGGGGTAGTCCTTCGAAGCTCCCGCCTTCAAAACTGTCAGCAACTGGGTGGAACGGTGCGGGCTTCGCGCCTTGCAACTCACTAAATCACTCCGGGGAGAATACGTAGCCATTATTCAGATCGGCAAGGAACAACTTTTGCTCTTGTTAGGCGTAAAAGCCGAGCGAGCGAGCCAGTTGGATCGGCCGCTGTGTGTGGCCAACATGGGAATACTTGGTATGAAAGTCCAATCATTCTGGAACGGGGACGAGGTCGTCGGGTTCATCAGTAGATCTCTGGCTGAGCGTCCCGGTGTAAAGCTGCGCGATGTCATCTGTGACCGGGGCAGTAATCTATTGGCAGCCTTGCGTAAGCTGGCCCTGCCCGTAGTCAGTGATTGCAGCCATGTGATGATGAATATGGTCAAGAAACTGTTCAAGGATGATGCTGCACTGAGTAAACTGAAGGCTAGCGTCGGCTTGCTGCGCCAATAGTTAACAATGACCGACCATGCCTTCGCACTACCGGCAACGCTACGGGACAAGGACCCCTTCGGACGCATCTTCACCTTGGTGGCGTGGATGGATCGAATCGATGCCTACGCAGAGGCACTCGATGCCAGACTACGGAAGCGATTGGGTGCAGAACGCAATTATTGGTTGGACCTGCGCCTGCGCCAGGTACACCGCCTCATGGTCATTACAGCCACCCGACTTAAATACGGGGGGCTTAGTCAGTAGAGCCACGATGGATGGACAAACGATATGGTGGCCTACTTACAGACGCAGTCCCAACTAACCGGACAAGCCAAAAAAATCATCGCTGCCATGATGAAATACTTTAGCGACCACGCCGAATTTTACGCCAACTGCCTCAGGGTACAGTGCTGCTCTGACATCATTGAGAGCATCTTCGGGCGTTACAAAAACAAAGGCGGAATGAAGGCCATTTCCGCTGACGTATTATCCATTGCGCTGTACAATCGGCAGATATCCATCGACTTCGTAAAGCAAGCCATGCGCTAGGTCAGTGCACCGCAACTCGATGAGTGGCGGTGCCATAACCGTTATGGCACCCGAAAATATATGGAGCGCGAGTTGCGAAAAAACGCCAGAAGCTAATGGAATCAGATTACACACCCTAGCTTTAGTAGTCTTTGGCTTCAACTTTAAAGAAAACTATAGGCGTTTAATTAATATACTTTTAGAGAATGGTATTATACCTATAGTTCAGTCTACGCTTTATCAAGAAAAATGCTAAAAGTAAAATAATGATTGATAGTATTAATTCTTTCTTGGAGAATTATTGTGACAAAATATATACATTTTTTTAAATGTAAACTCGGTACTGTCTACTGAATACGGACTGCTGCCAGAATTTTGAAAAGACGGAACGCACATTACCAAAAGTGTTTACGATTGCCCGCTGAGTTCAGTCATTTAACCTATTAAATTCTCGAATTCACCAGTTATCCACCACAAAAATGACTTACTCTGGGCCAGATTCGGTTCTCTCCGACAGCCTTCTTGACTTGGTCTTCACCTTCACGGCAAAGCCTAATACTTTCTTCGCCATCGCCGCTAAAGCAACCAAAGTACGGGTTATCCCAACGGTAAACGGCCTGGGAAACGTTTTCATTACGCTCTCCTGCTTGAGCCGTTTGATGCTGAAACTTTACCGTGTTGCCTTTAAGAATTGCGAACGCGTCATTTTTCAAAACCCTGATGACCTCGCTTTTTTATGCAGCTAGGCATCATCAATCAGGAGCAGGGAGCGCAAACCGCGGGGTCTGTGGTTCTGGGGTGGATCTGGTTAAATTCTCCTATTCCCCTCTCAAGATCAACGCCGGATCGCGTAGGCTTCTTTTTAGCGCCCGCCTGGTCCGGGAAAAAAATTATGAATTCCTTGAGGCTGCAAAAATAATCCGTAGCGAACGAGACGACGTGAGCTTTAAAGTTATTGGTATGGTCGCTAAAAACCCTTCCAGTCTCAACGAAGAAAAATAAAGGGTTACGCCGATAACGAGCTGATAACCTAATATGGGACATATCGACCGAATGAAAGAAGAAATCCGGGGCGCCGACGTATTGGTGTTGCTGTTCTACTACCGGGAGGGCGTTCCACGGGCACTACTGGAAGGACAATCATTACAACAGATAGTATCGGGTGCCGGGAAGCGTTAGAAGATGGTAAGAATGGTATCCTGGTTAGTCCGAAAAACAGGAAAAAACTTACCGAGGCCATTATCCGCCTCGCGGATATGTCGGCTGAAGAACTTGTAGAAATGTCAATTGAAAGCAGGTTACTGGCGAAACGAAAGTTTGATGAGGCTGATGTTGTTCGTTTGTATCGCGAAAGTGTGTGAGTCGCCGAATAGTTTAGGAGGTAATTTCCAGGTACTACGCTCAACTTGTATAGCTAAGAGACTGTTGATCTAGTTTTGCTCCGGCTTCCAATAAGTTTTTATGCCAGCATTCTGTAATCTTGGTTTTGAAGAATAGCCTGTGTGAGCAAAAGTGCTGCCAATCCTTTCAGGAAAATGCATAAAGCTAAACCTTTCTAAAAAGGAATAAATATTCCTACCTTCACCTAAAATTCAAAGACCATGGCCAAACGCGCCTTAATAACCGGTATAACCGGACAAGACGGAGCCTACCTCTCCGAGCTCTTGCTCGAAAAGGGGTACGAAGTACACGGTATAAAACGCCGTGCATCTTCGTTCAACACGTCCCGCATCGACCACCTCTACCAGGACCCCCACATAGACAACCGCAATTTCGTCCTCCACTACGGAGACTTAACCGACTCAACCAACCTAGTACGCATCGTAAAGGAGGTACAGCCCGACGAAATCTACAACCTCGGCGCTATGAGCCATGTGAAGGTGAGCTTCGATATGCCGGAGTACACCGCCGACGCCGACGGCATCGGTACCACCCGACTCCTTGAAGCGATTCGCTTGTTAGGCCTAACTAAGAAGACCCGCTTCTATCAAGCCTCCACATCGGAACTCTACGGCCTGGTGCAGGAAGTCCCTCAATCGGAGACAACCCCATTTTACCCCCGCTCCCCTTACGCAGTAGCGAAGATGTACGCTTACTGGATCACCGTCAACTACCGGGAAGCCTACGGCATGTACGCCTGCAACGGTATCTTGTTCAACCACGAGTCACCGCTACGCGGCGAAACCTTCGTAACCCGCAAGATCACCCGCGCCGTGGCGAAGATCAGCCTTGGCCTGCAAGACATGATCTACCTCGGTAACCTCGACGCCAAGCGCGATTGGGGCCACGCCAAAGACTACGTCGAAGGAATGTGGCGGATGCTGCAGCAGGATGAGCCGGAAGATTTCGTTCTCGCTACCGGCATTACCACCAAAGTGCGCGACTTCGTCATCATGAGCTTTCGGGAAATAGGCGTTGAGCTGTCTTGGTCTGGCGAAGGCGTCGAAGAGATTGGTGCCATAGCCTCCGTGACCAATCCCGACTTCCCACTTGCTGTAGGGACAAAGGTAGTCGCCGTCGATCCGCGCTACTTCCGCCCCACCGAAGTAGAACTCTTACTCGGCAATCCCGCCAAGGCCAAAGCCAAACTCGGCTGGGAGGCCAAATATACCCTTGCTGAAATGTGTTCTGAAATGGTTCGGGCGGATATTGAAATCTTCCGCCGTGATCAGGTGCTCAAGGACGCCGGCTTTTTGGTACGTAACCAGTATGAATAACCTATGGATAAGCAGCATAAAATCTACATCGCAGGCCACCGAGGAATGGTAGGCTCTGCCATCAAACGCAATCTCGAAGCGGCTGGCTACGATAATATTATCGCCCGCACCAGCCGTGAACTTGACCTGCGCGACCAGGCAGCCGTCCAGGCGTTCTTCGCCGCGGAAAGGCCGGAGTACGTAATCCTGGCGGCGGCAAAGGTTGGGGGCATTCTGGCCAACAGCACCTACCGGGGCGAGTTCCTTTATGATAACCTCATGATTGAGGCCAACGTTATCGAGGCTGCCCGGGTACACGGCGTCAAAAAATTGATGTTCCTGGGCTCTAGCTGCATTTATCCCAAGTTGGCCGCTCAGCCTTTGACGGAAGATGCACTGCTGACCGGCCCACTAGAGCCAACCAATGAGCCCTACGCGATTGCCAAAATCACGGGCATCAAACTTTGCGATGCCTACCGCCATCAGTACGGTTGCGATTTCATCTCCGTGATGCCAACCAATCTCTACGGCCCCAACGATAACTACGACCTGAAGAGTAGCCACGTACTGCCCGCACTGATCCGTAAGTTTCACGAAGCCAAAAAGAACGGTACACCCGAAGTGGTGATGTGGGGCACGGGATCTCCCAAGCGCGAGTTTCTGCACGCCGACGACCTGGCCGCCGCCTGTGTCTTCCTGATGCACAGCTTCAGCGACTACGGTTTCGTCAACATCGGAACCGGCGAAGACCTCGCTATTCTTGAACTGGCTAAGACGATCAAAGCGGTCGTCGGTTACGAAGGTGAAATAACCCATGACTTTACCAAGCCCGACGGCACGCCCCGCAAATTAATGAACGTGGGTAAGCTTCACGCGATGGGGTGGAAACACGAGATCGAACTGCGGGATGGAATTGAGCGGGTTTACGGCTCTCTCGCTGGTGAAGAATGGTACTGAATTAAAAACGCGAATCAAGCGCTAAAAGAGCAGCGTCCGGACGCTTGTACGTTTCGGAGGTAGGGTGATAAGAATTTCAGGGGAGGAGCCGATTTTCACTCGTCGGCCGAATTGCCTGGTCGATGTAGTTTCCGGCTGTGAATTTACGATGCGCTCTCCGAGCGCGAGATGAGCCTCTTTCGCAGCCGGAGGCTACATCGTACGCGGAGCGTGCATCGACCAGGTAAAGCGGAGTATGCGCTTAATGAGAACACTATGTTTAACCCCGTGAAACTTCCTGTAAACGCTCGGAATGCTTAAATCAGTTACTGAATATTTTGATGAACGCTCAGCGGTGTACATCCGATCGGAATTTACGGATTATCAGTTTTCGGCAAGAGAAGAGGCTGCTACTGCTAACGACGATTTAAGTAAGGCTTCTATTTTAGATATGGGCTGCGGAACCGGTCGTCTTTATGACCATTTTAATACTACTTCCCTTAACTCAGATTTCACCTACTTGGGAGTTGATCCTTCGGTTGGTATGCTACGCGCCTCCACAATTCCCGTTGATAATCGGAAAGTTGGCGTAGCTGGTGATCTTGCGACTGAAGCACGGTCCTTTGATCGGATTTACCTTCTTGGCGTAACTACTTACATCCCGCGAAAAGCTTTGAGGGATGATTTAGATGTACTCTGGGGTGGGCTGAATAAAGGGGGTAAAATAATGATCCATTTTACCCGAAAAAACAGCTTGGAAGTGATACTGAGGCAATTGCTGCGACCGCTCCTGCAACGGATATTTCCGGGGAAGGGTGTTGTATCTGCGAGTTTCAAGACGTACACTTACGGGCTGGAAGAAGCCCGTGAACTTTTGTCAGGTACGACAGGAATTCGGGAGGAAGCGCTCGTCGCGTCCGTACCTTTCCTACAACATATCTCTCCGCAAATGGCAGTCTGGGTCAGTAAACGAATGAACCGCTGGGCTCCAAACTTTCTACGTCCCGATTTCCTCCTCGTCTTTAGCAAATGAACAAGCAAGCAAGTATACTCTGGTTATGTCAGTACTTCCCGCCGGGAAATACGGTTGCGGCGCGAAGGTTTGCCCATCTTTCCGATCAGTTTCGCCATGATTTTACCCGGCAGTTTGTAATACGCCGGGCACGGGAGGAGGCTAAACCGATGTGGAAGTCAGCGGTTGAACTGCATACCTTGCCCACTTTTGACCTCCGTCGAATCTGGGCGGGCAAAGGAGGGCAAGTAACGCTTAGTAATTCTAGTAAACAAGGTTTTCTTCGTCGGTTTCTCCCCCTACGCCAAGCCTACCCCTTCCTATACCTAACCGACGACGGCGGGCCCCAATACCGCCGCCTAGCTTACCAAAAGGCAGGCGAGCTTATCGAAAAACATGGCATTACAACCGTGTTTTCTTCGTTCAGGCCCTGGTCTGATCACCTGGTGGCGCGCGTACTGAAAAAGAAATACTCGGACCTGAACTGGATAGCAGACTTTCGGGACCTGCCCGTTGATCCCGTTCGAAAAGACGTCTGGTGGCCGGCTTTGCAAACTTGGTGGGGCAAAAAAGTGATTGCTTCTGCCGATGAGGTGTGGGTGGTCTCCGAAGGGCAACGGGCGCAACTTGTCGGTTGGCATACCAACATAAAGGTGCGCCGCAACGCCATGATTGAACTGCCGCCGGAGCGGACGGCGCCGGTGACCTATCGCTTTACGATAGTGTACACCGGGAGCCTCTACTCCGGTTTGCAGACGATAGCGCCGTTGGTCCGTACGCTGAATAAAATGTTGGCCGGTGGAGCCATTACTCCCGATAAACTTTGCCTCGTTTACCGGGGTAAGGATGCTGACCTTTTCCGGGAATGGGCAACGGAGTTACCGGATGCCTGCCTTGATGTTAAACCTTCCATTGCACCTGCGGCCGCGCAAAAAATACAGCGTGAAGCTCAGTTGCTATTGCTGCTAAACTGGTCTGCTCCCGGCTACTACGGCGTACTGACCGCTAAATTATGGGACTACCTGGCTACCGGTCGCCCCGTGCTGGCGCTGGTAAATGGGCCCGAAGACGAAGAACTGAGAAGTATTGTAGAGGGCGCGAACGCAGGTGCCGTATTTGCTAATAAGGAGCAGGGTGAGTTAGAAAAGTGGGTTGGTGAAAAGTACGCATATTGGCTAAAAAATGGTGAATTACCCTGGTCGCCCGACGTGCAAAAAATGACTGCGTACTTATGATCGTTGCCATCGTAGCCAATACCGCATGGAACCTTTATAACTTCCGCCGGGGCCTCATCGACGCCTTGCTTAAGAAAGATTACCGGGTGCTCTTAATCGCTCCGGACGGCCCGGAACGCGAGCGATTGAAGGCTGCTGGAGTGGAATATATCACCCTTCGAAACCTGCGCCGTAAGGGGCTAAACCCCCTGCGCGATCTTGCCTTGCTGAACGAATTACGCGGAATCTACCGCCAGCAAAAAGTAACAGTAGCTCTCCACTTCACCATCAAACCCGTTATTTACGGATCTCTGGCCGCGAGGCTAACCGGGGTGCGCAACATCAGTACTCTAACCGGTCTGGGGTACACCTTCCTCTCCGGTGACCGGGCCAACGGCCTGGTACGGATCATGTACCGCAACGCTTTACGCCATGCGGAAACCGTCTTTTTTCATAACTCTGACGATCGCCAGCTTTTTCTCGACGGAGGGCTGGTAACCGGGGGACAATCCGGAGTAGTCGCGGGCTCGGGCTTGCGGCTGGAAGACTATCCCCTGAGTCCTTACAGCGAGGCTATTCCCGGCCGTTTTTTGTTCGTCGCCCGGTTACTGACGGACAAGGGCATTCGTGAGTACGTCGCGGGAGCACGGGCCGCAAAAGTGGTCAATCCTTCTTTAACCTTTCACGTACTTGGCCCCTTCGACCCCGATAATCCCGCCGAAATTGGTGCGGAGGAACTGAAGCAGTGGGTCGCTGAAGGTGTTATTTTCTACGAGGGTGCTACGATGGACGTGCGGTCACATCTGGCGCGTGCTTCCGTCGTGGTACTACCTTCTTATAGGGAGGGCTGCCCCCGCGCACTTCTCGAAGGTGGAGCGACCGGCCGACCACTATTAGCCACTGATGTTCCCGGTTGCCGGGCTGTCGTAACTGATAGCTACAATGGGTTTCTGGTCCCTCCCCGCGATGCAGAAGCGCTGGCTTCCGTAATGCTGAAAATGAGCGCGCTTCCGACGGGAGATCTTGAACAGATGGGCCTACGAGCCAGGACCGTTGTGGAGGAGAGGTTTGATCTGCGGATGGTAAATGGTGACTATTTATACGTAGTAGCCCGTTAGTTCGGCATACTGTTAAATCCCTCTCCTTTTTTAATGAAGCCTAAGTACGCATTGTAGTATTGAGGCTTTACCCCGGCGTATTTAGCCCATTCTTCAGTTAGCTTCCGTTCCGCTTTGCGGACCGTGTCGTCGATAAAAATAGCATAATCGTCGGCCATTCGGTCTCGGAAAAAATGGAAAACGCGGGATCGGTCGGCGGTGTGCTTTATTCGCTTTATGGCCGGTCCATCAATAATTAGTAGATCTGGCTTGAAGTCCTTGAGGATACGGTTTAGTTCAGGTTCGTCGTACCAGAAGCCACCGGCCCCATCAGCACGAGGGGTGTAGTGTACACTGGTTCTTGCCTGATTTCCATCAAGTTCAATGGCGCGCGATACGTGATCGACCCAACCGCGATTCTCTTCTATGGAGATTAAACGCCGGTCGACCCCATCGTCAGAAACTTGAGTGAGGCATTGCGCAATGATTTGTGTGGACGCTCCTGCACCAAGTTCCAGAATTCTAACACGATGGTTAATGATAATATCGTTTATTATCCAGTTTATGGTGACCGGTTGCAGGGAAACCACGGTGGAGGGAATAGGCGTTGAAATGTTTCTGGTGATCCAGCTTAAATTTTGAGCAGACCTAATTTCTGACTTGGCCTCCTGAAGTAGCCATTTTCTTAAGCCTCTCGCTTTCTCCCGAAAAAATGTTAACATATAATTAAATACTTTAAGTTGGTGAAGGTAGGCCTACTTTTGGGTTTTAAATAGCGACCAGTTGGGAATAATACAAAGACAAGGGTTAAAACAATCCGTAGTGACGTACTTCACCATGTTGGTAGGGGCAGCGAGTTCAATTTTGATCTACCCGTTGGCGTTCGAGGATTACGGGGAATTGAGGTTTGTCCTCGCGATGGCAATGTTTTTGTACCCGTTGATAAGCCTTGGTGTCGCCGGCCTGGCGGTAAAGTTTTTTCCAGAATTTAATGAAGGTGAAGAAGACCAGGGGTTATTACCTACTTTATTGCTGTGTTTTTCACTCTGTACCGGCCTGTTTGGGGGGTTAATTTATTTTAATTTACCTGTTGTCCTTAAAGTTTTTGAAGTAATTAATTTTAATCCAAAATTGTTCAGTGATAATGCGCTGATCATATGGCTTCTAACCTTTTGCGTTGGCTTTTCGGAAATTATAAAAAGGTATACGACTAATTTTGGCCGAGTAGTAGTTCCGGAAATAATTAGTAGCACAAACCTGAAGATTGTACTGCCGGTAATGGTGATTGGAATATACCTAAATTATGTCAGTATTGATTCGATGAAGTGGTTCCTGGTTGGGCTATATGCTGTTATAACGATCGGATTGGCTAGGTATTTATACTACTTAAATGGGTTTACTTTAAGGGTACAAACTTCTTTTTTTACGAGGGACCGTATTTCCCGAATGTATGGGTACTCGCTCTATGGCCTATTGGGTTCAGTTGGAAGTGTCCTAGCCTTTCAGATAGATTCCATTATGGTTGCTGGCATGGAAACGGGATACGCCGCCGGGCAATATTTTAATGCTTTAAATATGGCAAGCTTTATCTCCGCACCCCAGCTGGCAATTTCAGCCGTGGCTGGTCCGATCATAAGTGCAGCGATTTTCCATGGCCGCTGGGGAGAGGTTGCAGATATCTACCGTCAGTCGTCGTTAAATCTCTGCCTCGTGGGTTTATTGGTCTATCTCTTACTTGTTGTGAACCTAGATGATATATTTTTGATCTCGACAAATACGGCAGCAATGAGTTCATTGTACTGGCCTGTGATTATCCTCGGAGGAGCTAAGGTGCTGGATATGTCTAGCGGCATGAATAGAGAGATTATGGGGTACTCTCACCTTTATGTGATTAATTTAGGCATTGTTCTGTTGCTGGCGGTACTGAACATTACTTCAAACTATATACTTATTCCGATATTTGGATTGACCGGTGCGGCAATAGCCACCTTCGGAAGCCTTCTTTTGGCTAATCTGATGCGTTTCGTATTTCTTTGGGCTAAGGAAGGCATACAGCCTTTTACCTGGAGTCATTTGGAATTACTTTTGGCCGCAGTAACTTGTGGGGGCGCAGCGTTCGTACTACCTGATACGGGTTACTGGCCTATAAATATTTTTCTAAGAAGTAGTTTGGTGGTTCTGTTCATTCTTTACGCAAATTATTTGCGTGGGTGGTCAGAGTTCATCAATAACTTTCTTGTCAAGTATTTGAAAATAGGAAGGGGCTTAATTAAAAAATAATTGTACGGCGTTCCTTATTCAGGGAGTAGCCGTAAGAGCTCTTGCTGTAAATTATTTAAGTCATATTTTTTTATGAGGTGGGCGTTTTTTTCGAGAGGTTCTCCGCCGGTTTTCTGTGCTACTATTTTTTGTAACAACGAGGATATAGAATCGTCATTTATTGGTGCAACGTAATGGCCTGCTTCCTTTATTTCGTTAGGAATAGCGCCGTCGGGCCCTAACAGAATTAGTTTAATTCCCAAACCTATATAGTCGAATGTTTTGCTGGGGATTGTAAGGTGGTGTTCCGAAACGTCTAAAGTAAGGCCGAACTTAGCGGTTGCTAGAACGCTCATCATTTCTGAAGGGGAAATCGCTTCTTTTGAAACTACATAGTGGTCGAAGGCTTCCGCTAACTCCCGAGGAATTTTTCTTGTGAGAAGTTGAGAGCTCGTGTACACATGGATTCGGAATTTTTCTTTCAGAATTGGACTGTCTATTTTTACAAGCCCCCAGACAAGCATAAGTAGCGTGTCAAAACGTTCTCCGAATAGAGACCCGGGGTGGACGGCGATCCACTGATTTGTATTACGCTTCACCGTTGCGATTTCTGGAAAATCTTCCGGATCAAAGCCATTCGTCAGTACGTAAATTTTTTCGGCGATACCTGGGAATAGTAGAGCATACGCTTCTTTATGTTCCTGAGTTGTAACCCATACAGCATCGGCGGCGGCGACTGCCCTAGCCTCCATCTCCATGAGCGACCTTTTGCTCGTCCTGGAAACTTGATCATGACGGTAAGACCAAGGGTCTCTATAATCGAGGATGAAATAGTTGTCGGGGTGCTGTTCCTTTAATTTATGAAAGTCGATCAGGGGAGTAAAAGGACCGACCGTCATAACAACCGCCCGATAGCTGTGCTGTCGTAACAGCTTACTGCACTGGTGTCGCATATGAGGTGACCACCGTTGGGCATAATCAATGTTGTGCGTGAGGTAGTTCAATACTCGGTCGGCTACTTTTACCAGAAAATTTCGCCGAGGGCGAAGTAAATAGCTAGGGTATCCACTCTTTGTAGGGTAAGAAACTATGGATGGATTGTTAGAAATGTCTTTGCACCAGTTAACTTTGTCTCTTATTGGGTAACTGGCCGTGATTACATCAACTCTCCATCCTTCCCGAGTCAGGTATTTTGCAAACTTTGACCACCTTCTCGACCCAACTCCCCCCCGGGGGCACCAACTAAAGGCAATAAGTAAAAGCCTGTCTGATTCTTGAGCTTTCATGTAAAAACATTAAATTATAGCCAGTTGAAAATAGAGAAAAACTGCCCAATTTGTAAATCTTCCAACTTCGAAACAATAAAAGAAAATTATTTTAAAAGCGAAGATAGAGGTAATTTGAACGGAAGAAATCAATTTCTTCTTGAAATTTACGCGAAAAACTTTAATGAATCGCTTCGGGTCACGGTGGTACAATGTGATGTTTGCGGTTTCATCTGGACTAACCCAAGGCTGAACGATGATGATTTGGCGTTGAAATACCGGAAAATAGAAGAATTTGATCTGGGAAGCAGAAAAGGCCCACCTCCCAACCTCGCTGACCGCCGGAGGAGAACCACCACGCTCGCTACAGAACTACTCGGTCCTAAAAAAGGAGCTCGTATACTGGATTACGGAGGAGCGGAAGGTTTCTTACTTTCGCCCCTAATTGAATTAGGCCACAAGGGGTTTGTATCTGACTATATTGATTACCCTAAAGAAGATGATCGCATTACTTTCGTCGGTACAGATTTATCAGGAATGGTGCAGGGTTACGGTCCCTACGATCTTATTTTTATACTCCATACGCTGGAGCACGTCGGTAATCCGGTTTCAATTCTCAAGAAACTGGCCGATATGCTTACGGATGACGGCTATATCTATGCTGAAGTTCCCTTAGGCGCCTGGATTGAATGGGAGGTTCTGCGTGAACCAATGACTCACGTAAATTTCTTTAGCGAAGAATCGTTTTCTCGGGCAGTGTACGAAGCTGGTCTACAAGTGGAAACTCTTGATACGCAATGGCAATACGTTACGCATCAGGAGAAGACGGTTTGCGTAAATATGGTGGTTCGGAAACTTCTAAATGAAAAGCAACCAACGTTGGTGAAAAAAAAGGCCGTTAAAAAACAAATGCATGCCTTAAGTCAGGGCCTCGCTCCTTTTAAATCAAACTTCCGCTATTATGCTAAAGTGATTGCGAAATCTCTGCTGAGAAGATAAGGAACGTCGATTCAATTAATTGTCGCTTTTCGTCAGTCTTATTTTTTACGAGCGTAGGAAAAAAAGCGTCAGGCGGTAAATCGGATAGTTGCTAAATCGGCGCTTCTAAATCATTGTCTAGCATTTAAATTGAATTATAAGTGTGAATTTCCAAATCCTACTACCAACCCATAACCGCCAAAATCTTCTCCAACGCTGCCTCAATAGCTTGGAGGAAATGGCGGTGGAGCTCACTGATACTACCCTTCACGTCATCGAAAACGGATCTGTAGTAGCCGAAGAAATCGTTAAGCGATACGAAGAACGCCTGCCAATTAAATACCATCACTTTGCCGAGGGCAATAAAAGCCTTGCCCTCAACGCCGTCATCAACACGCTTCCGGCGAATAGCTTTCTCATTTTTTTTGATGACGACGTAGCCATTCGTCCCGGAACTATTTCAGCCTTTCAGGCCGCAGCTGAACAGTACGGGACGAAACACTATTTCGGAGGCATTCTATATCCCGACTACGACGTGCTGCCCGAACCTAAAGTAGTCCCTTTCTTACCTCCTTCTGCCCGTAAAATAGACCATTCTAAGGGCCACGAATACCGTGAATTTAGAGCGTTCCGCTTTTTTATGGGCGCGGTGTGGGCTTGTTTCGCGGAAGACCTGGTTCGGGCGGGAGGCTTCGATAAACAGTTTGGCCCCGGAGCGAATTCCGGAGCAAGAGGGCAGGAGACCGATGCGCAAATTCGCCTGCATGAGACCGGAGGTCAGGCCGTATTCGTACGAGCCGCTGGCGTTGACCATTATGTGGCTTCGCACATGGTTACTGCTGATTATGCAGTAGAACGTATATTTCTCGCCAGTATTCACAAGGGCGAACAACAAGCTGGCTTTGTTCACGGTGTGGGGATGTTGGTGAAGTTGGTGTTCAGTGTTCTCTTATTACCCTTGCAGCCGCGCAGCGTCGGCCATCGCTACCGAATTGCTAAAGCTGCCGGGTACTTCCGTGGTTTGGCGAAGGGAGCCGGGAAAGCAAATAAGGAGGGTTCGTACCGGACGATTTAAATCTTAGAACCACCCGTAATGATAAAGAAAAAAATAAACAAGCATTCTTCTATTCTTAAACGGAGAATAGCGGGCAAGAAGACGTTACGGAAGATGCAAGCTACGGGAAATCCAACGCTGCTGTCCGTCACGGAATGCTTACAGCAGGTAATTGAAGATAATTTTTCTCCTGAAGACCGGGAGTCTTTTCGCAGGGCAGAGTCGTACCGTAAAGGATTACTTGACAGTACGGAAGTGATCGACTACTCCGTATTTGGGTTAAACCAAAAGTCTACGGTTGGCAAAGTTTGCCGTCAAGCGACTTCTCCCGCCGTTTGGGCCCGTCTTATTTTTGCTCTTGTGAAGCACTTGAGTGCAGCTAAAGTCCTGGAGATCGGGACTAATCTGGGTGTCTCCGGGTCGTATATTTTGGAGGCCATGCGGCCGGTGGCTGCTGGTCAATTCATCACGATGGAAGGTATGCCACTGTACGTCGACATCGCCAGCCGTCAGTTCGCGACTATCGTTCCGGAAGAAAGGTTTGAGGTCATTCTCGGAAAGTACGAGGATACTTTTGGGCCAATGGTGGTAAACAACGAAGGGTTCGACCTCTTATTTATCGACGGGAACCATCAGAAAGAACCTACGCAGCAGTATTTTAGGGAACTATTATCAAGGTCAACCCGTCCCTCCGTTTGGGTTTTCGACGATATTAACTGGACGGAAGGCATGGTGGAAGCATGGAATAACATCAAACAGGACGTTGCCGTCGCGTATTCACTGGACCTCTACAAACTGGGCATCGTTATCGTAGATCCTTCCGTGAAGGCGGCGAAACATTTTTCCTACCACCTTTCTTACTAATCTGGAATACATTTCTACTTTATACAGGCTGGCTACAATTATGCCTTGATGCTGTAATATCTTTGCACCAGTGATCGAAGCTTTAGTCCAATCCCCTCTCCTCCTCCTCTTTACCGTCATCGCCATTGGCTACGGTATCGGAGAGCTACGCATCGGCGGCTTTAAACTCGGCGTGGCGGCGGTGCTGTTTGTTGGCTTGGCCTTTGGTGCGCTCAGCCCGGAACTGACGATCACGCCCTTCATCATCACCCTAGGGCTGGCTATTTTCGTGTACACCATCGGGCTTAGTTCGGCGGCGGGCTTCTTCGCAAGCTTCCGGAGGCACGGCTTCAACGACGTGTACTTCGCTATTTTTACCGTCCTCGTCTCGGGTACCATAGCTTGGGCCATCGGCCGGTGGCTGGGCTTCGATGCGGCACTCACGGGCGGTTTATACGCCGGTGCTTCCACGAACACTCCGGCGCTGGCGGGCCTTTTGGATGCCATTCAGAAGGGCGGGGCCGCAGGTGCAATGGAAGGGATGAGGGAGCAAGCCGTGGTCGGCTACTCCCTAGCGTACCCGATGGGCGTCCTCGGCGTAATGCTCGGTATTATGCTGTTGCAAAAGCTCTTTAAGGTCAATTACGCAGCCGAAGCCAAGGAGCTCCAAAGCGATTATCCCCTCGGCGAGGACCTCACCAGCCGCACCCTCAACGTCGAACACCAGGATATTATCGGTAAAAGCCTCCGCGAGTTTCTCCGGGGTAAAAGTAGCCGCGTCGTCTTCGGTAGAATTCAGCACGCTGGAAATACCACCCTTTCCAACTGGGGGACGGTCCCGGAGAGAGACGATAAAATCGTACTTGTAGGCACCGAAGAAGCCATCGATAAAGCAGCAGAATTCATCGGTCCCGTAGCGGAACTACAACTCTCCTATGACCGCTCGGTCTTCGATGTGCGCCGCCTCTTCGTTTCTAACGACGATATTGCCGGGAAGACCATCGTCAGCCTAAACCTTCAGGAACGCTTTAACCTCCTCATTACCCGCGTTCAGCGCGGAGATATGGACCTGCTGGCCACCGGAGATACCGTTTTGGAGCTTGGAGATCGTATTCTCTTGGTTTCTCACCGGGATGATCTGCCGGAATTATTCAAGGTCTTCGGCAACAGTTACGAAGCACTCTCCCGCATCAATCTGCTGTCCTTTGGTCTGGGCATCACTCTGGGCCTGCTGCTGGGGATGATTGAAATTACGCTGCCGGGAGGTTACTCTTTTAGCCTGGGTTACGCCGGCGGTCCGCTGATCGTAGCGCTAATTTTGGGCCAATTGCGGCGTACCGGCCCCGTCGTCTGGACCCTGCCTTACGGTGCCAACCTTACCCTCCGCCAGGTCGGCCTTATCTTCCTGCTGTCGGGCATCGGTATTCGTTCCGGACAGACCTTTTACCAAACGCTCCTGACCGATCTTGGCTATAAGGTGTTTCTAGCCGGCGGCGCGATTTCTATTCTCGGCACCATCTCCACCCTGGTCGTCGGCTTTAAGGTGCTGAAAATTCCCTTCAGCTTCATCAGCGGTATGGTGGGCAGCCAACCTGCCGTGCTCGACTTTGCCGTGGAGCAGGCGGGGAATAAATATCCGACCATCGGGTATACTAGGGTCTTGCCGATAGTGCTTATCGGTAAGATACTGGCGGTGCAGATTTTGTATAATTTGATGGGGTGATATTCGATGAAATATCATTTTATGTAAATTCGGAATGGTAAGTACTCGGACAAAATTAACCGCACCATCCTGCTCGGCATCTTTTGAGCCTTAACTTCGTTAAAAAGCCTCGCTAACACTACGGTGTGGCCTGCGTTTTTTGCCTCGTTCAGGCTCAAAATCTACCAGATCAGAATGTCGCATTAATTCTGCCTGAGTACTTACTCCAAATTTACACGGACTAATTTTATGAGCAACCTACAGCCTCAAGATTTATCTTCCCGCCAACGGTGACTCGGGTAATTGTGATCAGAGTTGCCTGCAGGTTCCTTACCGTGCTTGTCCCGATAAGCTTCAATACAATCATCTTCAATTTCAAGTGCCTGCCGCCTTCCAGGAATCATTCTCTTAATGATCCTCATCACGATACGACGGATAGCGATAAATGGAAGGATTAGGCGCATCCGCCCGGAGGTCTCCTCCTCATCGATGGGGTCCACTGCTCATTCCGAGCTTATGGATGGTTCTTCTTTCATGATCATAGTACGTACAGATGATTACCCTTCCTGCTGTCATGGCTATTTCTGAGCAGTATTTTACCTTATCAGGGAAAAACCACCACTCTCTTCCCGTGCCTTCCTGTCCAAACTGAACCGCATCACATAGAGGTAGCTACCCGATTCCTGGGGCTCGCCGCCAATGGTTCCATCCCACGCGCCGTTGGGGTTGTTGGTCGTAAAGATCTTTTGTCCCCAGCGGTTAAAGATGAGTAGTGCGTAATCGCGCACCGACCCTTTATAATAAAGACGGAACTCATCATTCACGCCGTCTCCGTTGGGGCTGACGAGTTCGGGGATTTCGTAAGCTCCTTCGCAAGCTAGCACTTCGGTGGTGGCGGTCAGGGTATCACAGTTATTAGCGTCGATGAAGGTCACAACGTACTGGCCGGCCAATGCTTCTTCTAACCCCAGCCTTGCACCTGCGGCCGCGCCCATATCAGGAAGCGCCCACGTGTACGTTCCCTGCACATCAGAATCGTCCAGAATGGCGGTAAGGTCAAGCGGAGTGCCCGGGCAGATGGCCATGGAGCCCTCAATCGTCAGCGAATTATTGGAAGTGACGGTAGTGACCTCAACGGAATTTGTCAAAAACCGGCAAGCCTCCGTTTCAACGACCACGCTATAGGTACCTGGTGCCGAAATTTGCGTGCTGCTGCCGGTCTCTCCTGTACTCCATACAACGGATTTGTAAGCAGCCCCAGGCAAGGACAGCGTTGCTGACGAGCTGTTACAAGTCAGCTCTTCCGCATTAATATTGATTGCTGTCGACGCATATTCTGCTGGAGAAATTGTGTAGGGAGTACCGTTGCCAACGCCTACCGGAACAGCGGAGGAGGGATTGTTGATGTTTGCCTTGTTTCCCAGGGTGAGGTCACTACCAGATCCAGATTCTTCCATGTCTAGGTATAGGGCCAGGTTCTCTTCGTTACCCGTGAGCGGCCCGTTCATGCGCGTGGCGATCTCCCCGGCCGGTAAGGCTGCGGACCAGACGCGAAGCTCGTCCATCAGCCCGGAATAATAGGCGAAGAAACTACGGTTTACGGCCTGATACGCTCCGATCCTAAATGGTTCGTTGCTGTTGATTGGCCGGCCAAAATTTCCGCTAACGTACGTGGCGCTGCGTTCAATTCCATTAACGTATAAGGTTACTTCGGTCGGGCTATGGACCACTGCTATATGATGGAATTCGCCGGGAGTGATCAACTGTTCCACGGTCTCGACCTGGCTTGTAGTAGTGCAATTGCCACTAGTTGAAAAGCTGTAGAACAACCGCTGTTCATTGACGGATAAGTAGTAAGCAAACTCCTGGCGGCACCATTCTTTGGCAACAACCATAAGGTTGCCCTCAGCGCAGTTGGGCCTGATCCAGGCTTCGATGGTCAGGCCGTTCTGGTAGTCGAGGCGGTCGTCGTCGGCGACTTCGAAATAGTTGGTGCAACCGTCAAGTACAAGAGATTTACCCGTTTGAGCTTGAATTGAGAGCAGGCATAATGGGAAAGCCGCTAGCAGAAAAATATTCCTTAGTACCATTAATAGGTTGGGTTTGCTCACTGTAAAGTTAAGAATATTTTAGGGGCGACGGCGCGCAGGTGCAAAGGATAGCTTGAGGAAAAGTAATGACCGCGCTCTTCAAAAACCTTCCCGGTACCTGCGACCGCGCAATAAAAGCCCCCACCAGCAAGCAGCTAGTGGGGGCTTTTATCATTTATCTCCTCATGTACCAACGGCTCAACATTCTTCGGAAAACCTTCGTAAAAGTTGGTTTGAATCCGCTTAACCCGCGTTGAGACCGGTAATAGAAAAGAGGGTGCAACCTAACTTTTCAAGAGGGTAGGGGAGAATCATTACTCGGACGTTGCCGGGTCGTAGGTAGTTTTTAACTACTATTTCCTAATTACTGAAGTACGATCTGCTTTTCATCAATCATCTTACGCATATTGATGAGGGCGTAGCGCATACGGCCGAGGGCAGTATTGATGGATACGCGGGTGAGCTTGGCGATTTCCTTGAAGCTCATATCAGCATAGTGACGCAGAATTACGACTTCGCGCTGCTCGGGTGGCAGGGCATCTACAAGATTGCGGACCCGGTCGTGCGTTTGGCTGCGAATCATGTCTGCCTCAGCGTTTCGCTCTGGGCTCTGGAGCACGTCGAAGATGTTGAAGGTTTCCGTTTGTCCGACTTTTGGACGGCGCTTGTGACGACGGAAGGAATCTACGCACATGTTGTAGCTAATGCGCATGGCCCACTGTAGAAACTTGCCTTCGTGGTTGTACTTGCCACGGCGCAGGGTATCGATGATCTTGATGAACACCTCCTGGAAGATGTCTTCAGCCTGGCTGTGGTCTTTGGTGAAGAGGTAAATACTGGTGTATATCTTCTGTTGATGGCGGCCGAGGAGTTCCTCGAACGCGCGGTCTTTACCAGTAAGGTATTGCGTGATCAGATCCTGATCATTCAGCGACTTGAAGTCCATAACTAACGTGTTATACAATCGTGGGATTATTCCCGAAGGAAAGCCGTTCAATTCCGGCTTGAGTTAGTGTAGACTTGCTGTATAGGAATCGCTTTTATTAGGAGTGATGATGGAATATCGTACGGAACGATAATGACCCAAAGGTAAGGCTTAGTATTTCACAATTACAAACTTTAAGGTGTCTACGACTCATCTTTAACGGGGCTTTAACTGAAGGAAAGGTGCTTATCTTGGTGCAGATGGCTAGTTTTTGCAGGGCTTGTAAGGTGTTTTAGGCTTCTGGCAAAATTTTCTGTGGGTGGCTAAAGTTTTATGGTGGTGGTCGTTTTTTTTAACGGGTTCATTTTGTTGGGGGCAATGTGGCCAGTAAGATTCTTTTCTCCGTTTGGCAACTTTTGGCTTAATTCCGTAGTTTTGAAAGTACGCACCAGTCGCCAATAAAGGCGGCGGTGGAAACCATATATTCATTTGAGCGAAATCGTACTATCCATCAGTGGGGTTGACCCCGTAGCCCTACTGGGCGAAAACAATAAAAAGCTGAACCAGGTTCGGGCAGCCTACCCGGAAAGCACCATAACCCAGCGTGGAACAAAAGTGAAGGTCAGCGGAGACAAACGTGAAGCGCAGCAGATAAAACATCATTTTGAGTTGATGATGCGACTGCTAGAAGACAACCGCGACCTTAATAACCAAACGATCGACGATATTCTGGCGGGGGAGAATCCTTTCGTCACTAAACTTGGCAATGGAGACTCCAACAAGACCATAGTATATGGTAAGAACGGAAAGCCCATCAAGGCTCGGACAGTCAACCAAGCTAAAATGGTGGAAGCCGCAGAGAAAAACGACATCGTTTTTGCGATCGGGCCTGCGGGTACGGGTAAAACCTACACTGCTGTAGCGCTGGCAGTGCGTGCGCTGAAGAACAAAGCTGTTAAAAAGATCATCCTCACTCGTCCGGCGGTGGAAGCCGGAGAAAGCCTTGGTTTCCTACCCGGAGACCTGCAAGATAAGATCGACCCCTATCTGCGCCCGCTTTACGATGCCCTGGATGATATGATTCCTGCCGAAAAGCAGGCTAAGTTCCGTGAAGACCGAACGATCGAAATAGCTCCTCTGGCCTATATGCGTGGTCGGACGCTGGATAATTGCTTCGTTATTATGGACGAGGCCCAGAACACCACCACCAGTCAGATCAAAATGTTCCTTACTCGCCTTGGGCCATCTGCCAAAGCCATCATCACCGGAGATCTCAGCCAGGTGGACCTGCCGCGTAACCAGCAATCCGGTCTACGCAGAGCGGTTGATCTGCTGAGCCCGATCAAAGGTATTGGGACCATCCGGCTTACAGCAGATGACGTTGTGCGCCACCGGCTTGTCAAATCTATCATAAAAGCCTATGAAGCAGCTGATGAAGTTGAGTCCCATAGTAGCTTTCCCAACCGGCAGGGTAGCACTTTTGAACGTCTGGGGCCTCCCGGGCACAGCAGAAAGGATGAAAACAAAGCCTAGAATTCTTATTTTAGTAGCATTTTGAAGACTTTAATGCTTACAAAAACAAACAAAGCCGGTGACGTAAGTCGCTGGCTTTGTTCGTTTTATAGTTGTTTAAAACTAAAAATATAGCATTTTAAATGCTTTTGAAGACTGATTTTTGACCCCGCGAAAAGCGTCTCACATTCTCATATTTGCACTAGACAAGGACGGAGTCGTAGTGTTGTAATTAATTAGCAACACGACCATTTTGTTTTGATTCTAATTCACTTAAAATTACAGTTTCTCATGACCGATGATATTATGCTCTGAAATACAGAGCGTACCCCTATTTCACCGCTAGACGGTGGACAAAATTATTCTCAAATAAATACAAATTCGTTTACACATGGATATTATCCTAAACCTCCTTTCCGCCGACCAAATTTCTTTCATCATCGCTACTTACGGTTCCGTAGCTAACTGGATTGTTGATCAGGCCGACATGATCTCTATTACCATCGAAGATATTATGCTTTAGCGGCTGACTCTGATAGCCTTCCGCTTTCTAAACTTACGCTCAAGGTGGTTCAGGAGAATATACCAAAGATCTTCATAAGGAATGATCTCAGTATTGTTCAGTTCAGACCAGTCGGTTGAAGCTTTTAGCTTACCAAAGGTGTACCGGCCCCTCTCTTCTGCCCTTTCCCGGTTGAAATTCACTTGGATTGTAACGAGGAGTAACTTGAAGAACGCGTCGTTACGCCTGTTCTCATCGTTTTTTAGGTACCGCTTGCAATATGACTCCAAGGCTTCCGTACGGGCTATCATAGCATCGTATTTGCCGAGGACGATAAAGTAGAGTGCTTGAATTACCAGAATTTGAATATTGACGCCCCCTTTCTCTCGACCAAAAGACGGAACGTTGTTGATGAACCTTGCGGTTCTAAACTTACGTAATACGGGCCAAGAAGCATCGGGAATAATTTCTCCTGCAATGATCAAGAGGTTGATAGCAGCTTCAAGAATTAACCAGTACTCGGCGTGCCGGGGAAGTAACAGCTGGTTAATACTTCGTTTGTCCAGCGCGACAAATTCGCGATAGGCAAATTCATAATTTTTGGTCCGTAGACCAAGCATGATGGCGTATTCTACCAACTTTAATTCGTGCATGGAATTGGGAATGACTTGTAACTTAGCCGTAGTAATCTGCTGTTTGCCAAGTTCAAAATCGTTGAGCTTAATGGTGCAGTCTACTCGGCTAAGTGCCAAGATACTGAGTACAGACTGGCTTACTCCTTTGCAACGAACAAGGAAGTCGCTACCCCGTAAGGAAGCAGTAATTGCTTCCATGTACTCGCCCCGAAGTACGCAACCGGTCGTTTCGAGGTTGGTTAGCATACCTTGTAGTTGCGAAATATGGAGATATTTCTCCCTGATCTTTTCACAGTCTTCAACATACTGACCTGCTCGCTTGCCGGTAGTCATGGGAGATTCCCTTTGGGCGTAAATGGCACTTTTGATCTCCCGGTAGTAACCGCTGACTATGCTAAGGTCGAATGCCGCCTCACTATAATACGTGTAGAGGTTATTGTAACGCTCGAAAAGCTTTTTATCATAGGCTACACCAAGATGGAGTGACGCAAGAATATCCGTTAACTCCAGGTTTAGTAAGATAATCTCATAAGAACTGACGTTTTTAAAAACCACCGCTGCAATATCCCGGGCTACCAAATAGGCGCGTTTCCCGACCAAGACTCTTAGCATCGCAAGCTGTTGGTATCCATGCTGGTACGCCTGGTCATACGTTTTGTAAGCGGGGCTCCGCAGCTCCTGCATCATAAAGGCTTCCAACAGAATATTTCTCAACCGGGTACGCAGTGCTTTGTAGCTGGCGTGTTCTGGCGTAACCTCCTTTCCGTATATTTTTTTAACGATTTGCCTCTCGTCATACTTGCCGGAGTGTACCAGCTTGTAGAGGCGTCGTATCATGGTATCTTCTTCGGTATTTCTGAAAAATTTATTTACAGAGCGTGAATTACACAACCCATTTAGTTCAAAAATGATGCTCATATTGGTAAATTTACGGCATTAAAATAGGGTATTAACAATTCACAAAATACTAATAAGCAAGCGTTTGTGTAAAAATAGACATGTAAAATATAAGTTTTCAATGCTTTTGAAACCTGATTTTTGACCCTGTTCCTGATGAAGTGCTGGTCTATCTTTACAATATCGAAGGGAAGCACCCATAGTTATAGGTTTACCAAAGCTACCTAATCGAAAGATTTACATGTGTTTGTTTATAGTGTTTTTTGTTTAAAGTGTTGTTTCAAGTATTTCAGTCAGCAATGTTTCAGAGGGTACTGTTTTTGCAGTATTTAACATTTAGTCTGGCGCGTCATGAGGTGACGGTAAAAATATGGGGTGTTCAAATCACACTCTTCTTTTTACCGCGCCGCATGGCGCTTTTTATTTCTCTCTCTCCTGCTTTTCCGTTCTCATAGTTGTATGAATCGGCAATGGATAGACTTCGACCATTAATGCAGTAACAAAAAGACCAGCCCATCTATTAAAGAGGAGCTGGCCCAAGATACGTTAATTATATTAAATCGTACATGTTGTAACTTTTAAATTGCAACCGGGCGCTCACCGATGATAGCTTTAAGTTTTTTGCGGGCCAAGAAAATGCGGCTCTTTACGGTGCCGATCGGGATGGTCAGGTGATCTGCAATCTCTTTGTATTCGTAGCCACGGTAAAACATGAGGAAGGGGACACGGTAAATTTCATTGATCATGGTAAGCTTACCCTGAAGCTCCTGGAAGTGAATCTTTGCCTCACCACCATTGGCTGTGGCTGCCTTGTTTTCCACGGCGTAAAGGAAGTCTTCCACCGGCTCATTAACGTGCTTCCTGTTTTTCATCTTCCGGTAACGGTTAATGTAGGTGTTACGCATGATCGTGGAGGACCAGCTCTTGAAGTTAGTGCCAATAGCAAACTTATCCCGGTGCTTGTACGCCCGGAAGGTCGTCTCTTGAACCAGGTCTTGAGCATCTTCGTAGTTACGGGTAAGGCGGAGTGCGAAGGCAAAAAGAATGTTTTCTAGGCGGCCCATTTCGGCCATGAATTGCTGGTTGGTCATAACTAGTGGATGTTGAGAGTATCTGTGGATAATAAAAGATAGATAAGAGGCACCAAGGGTTTATCAAGGATCATGCCACAAGTGTAAGTACTTGATAGTCAAGTATTTAAGGTTTTAACCTGCGGCTTTATTGCGCTGATATTTCGTCTCTTCGCGAAATACAGTAAGCAGCGGCCTTTATTCAGGGAGGTTTGTTCCGGTTCTTCGAAGAATACCGCCGCTTATCAAAAAAAAAACCCCGCTTACCTGTAAACACAAGCAGACAAAGCACCTTCTATACCCGCAAAACGGCCCCGACGCATTAACTTGCCGTCGTAGGGCTTTTCTTAAGGGACGATGAAATAACAACGTCTCTGACTTAACCCGATAACCGGAATGGCCACCAACGTAATGAGCAAACTGAATTCCATCGAAGACCGCCAAATTGCTGAAGTGCTGAGCCATCAGGGGCTGACCGTTATACTGATGTTTTCCCCGTGGGATGGCAACGGCATCATCCTGCGGGGCATCCTAGAAGGCTTTATCAGCCGCTACCGCTCCGTAAACTTCTGCTCGGCTGATTACGAAGCTTCTCCCCGCCTGGCACGGTTATTCAACCTGCTATCGCCTCCCGGCATCCTATTCGTCAAGGACGGAGAGATGGTACAGCGCATTACCGGTCCGGTTAGCGCCGGCAGGATCGAGGAATTACTTGCCAGTGCGTAACGGGCTTGGCTGGGGAGCGATTTAAACGCCAACTCGCGCTAGTTTCGCTTTTACCTCGTGGCGCATCTACGACCGTGCCACTAATTCTCTTAAAGGAATTCAGTGGTCCCGAATTTGATTCGAAGCCCGCCTTTTTTATTCCTAATCACGAACTTGACTTTATAATATGGACACCGAAATCTTCAAAGTATTCATCCTCGAAGACCAGCAGCTCGACCTGGAACTCAACAAACGTCAGGTTCGGAAATATCGACCGGATGTACTCTTTGCTGTTGCCCGTAACCGTACAGAATTTCGGGAAAAACTTGTTGACTTTCAGCCTGATATCGTTCTGTCTGATTACAACCTCCCTGATATGAACGGCCTGGATGCGCTGCTCTACGTTAGGGAATACCTGGATGGTACACCCTTCATTTTCATTACGGGGGTGCTCAACGATGAAGAAAAAGTGGCCGATACCATTCTTAGCGGAGCCTCCGGCTATCTTCTCAAAGAAAACCTTCGCAAATTACCCGAAGTATTGGCCACTGTGGTTGAGCAAAATAGCCAGGTTATGCAGCATCGGGAACGAGAGTGGGAGCGCCGTAAGTCCAACCAGACACTCTTAGCTAAATCCATCGCTGAGCTACGGGAAGCGAATTTTTTGGGAAGTGATAAGATCGTCAGCGCTTTACAAAAGGTGGCAGACAACCTTGGCTAGTGTTTTTCGTCGAAAAATCTTAATTCTTGATCGGAAAATAAGACCTGCAACGAACAAAATTGAAGCGTCAGGCGATTTATATAAAGACTATTGAACCGAATGGTAGCTTTTTTAATCCCAATTAAATTTTCCAATAATGAGCAATTACAGTAACGACAATTCTAAAGGATGGGCACTTGGTTTCGGACTCCTCGCCGGAATCGCTATCGGTTACTACTTAAACTCTAACGAAGGCCGCGCCGCACGCCGTAAGGCTGCCGTTCAATTTGATGAATACGGTAACCAGGTCTCAGAGTACAGTCACCAGGTGTCTGAGCGCGCTAACACCATTACCGACGACGCCAAAGCTAAATACGAAGAAGGCAAGCAGTGGGCTGGTGAAACCGCAGATTCGCTCAAGTCTACGCTTAACGAAAAAACAACCGCACTCAAAACCACCGCTACTGAAACTGTAAGTACTGTAGAGGAAAGCTTTAAGCGTGGTGTTGAGAAAGCTAAAACCAAAGTGAACACTACGAAACCTTAAGCTTTTTTGCTTTTACAACGATAACGGCCGCGTGAGCAGATTGCTCTGCGGCCGTTGTCTTTTCTTCGCCTTCTTCTTGTCAAACAATATCCATAATTTAAACCATGCACGCAAAAGAACAACTGGCCGAACAGCTGGGCGAAGCTTATGGCTACATAAGTGAGATGCTCGATCATAAAATTGAGGAAGTAAAACTGTCGGCCGCCGAAAAATCTGCGTTGGCGGTATCTAAACTACTCACGGCAGTCGTGGTGACGATTTTTACCGTCGTAATATCAACTTTTGGCCTTATTTCCCTGGCCTTCTATTTCGCCGGTGATATGCAGAGTAGCGCGCGTGGCTTTGGGATTGTTGCCCTCATTATGCTCGTCTTGCTGGGATTGGTTTTCTTGTTACGGCGCTACATTATTGTAAATCCTACCGTAGCAATAGTGATCAATTTGTTTTTTCCCGAACCCTCCAAAGAAGTTACCCATGAGCAAGACAAGTAATATCAGCAGTCTTTCCGAATTACGCGAGCGGCGCGAAGCAATCAAAGAAGAGCAACAAGCTGCACGTAATGGCCTCACGTCTACCCTCGCCGCGGCACCACAAAAAGCGAAAGAATATGCGCTGGAAGACCTGGCGCTGCCCGCTTTGGGCGTCGGGCTTACGGCTTATCTTGTTTACCGGATACTCAGGTCTAAAGATCGTCCCGAGCCGGTGTCCCCTGAGCGTCCTTATGTACAGCCAGTACGGGGTACAAATCCACAGCCACAACCGGAGCGGGAGGTAAATGCGGCTTATGCCCCACCAGCTCAGCGCCCGGCACCGGTGCAACAAACGGCGAGGCAAGAGTATCCCCGGGAGGTAGTGAAGAAAAATTTTAGCTTCGCAAAGCTGATTACTGCCGGAAAATTACTTGTTCCTGCTGCTCAGGCCATTATTGGTGTCATTCAAAGCCAACAGTCTAAAGTACAGACCAAAGAGTAACTCAAAGGGGAATCGTCCCGGAAGTAACGGCTAAGTAGGAGGGGGCCGAATCAAGTTTGGGGCTACTGAATTACTTTATTGAAATTAGTGGCGCGGCCGCAGGTGCAGGGGAAGGTCGTAACGCGAATCAAGAGCTAAGAGAGCAAGTAAACCCTGCCTCCGAGCGCCCGTTCTCTAGCCCTTCTCAACATCTCCGAGTATCCGTTGTCCTAGGTTTAGCTCTTGATTCGCGTTACTATATTATTACCTTCGCCGTATGCCCCAAAAGGTCCTAATCATCCGCTTTTCTTCTATCGGAGACATCGTTCTTACGACTCCGGTGATTCGTTGCCTTAAGCAACAAACCGACTTGGAAGTCCACTTTCTTACCAAAAAGTCGTTCGCCGCCACCCTGAAGGGGAACCCGTACATCGATAAGTTGTGGACGATTGATAAGGACATCAACGAACTCTCCCAAACCCTGCTGACTGAAGCCTACGCCTGGATCATTGACCTCCACGGGAACCTCCGTACCCGGGAGCTGAAAACCAGACTATCTCTCAACGCACTTCGGCACCTGCGGCCGCGCCCTAAAAACCGGACCTTTCCAAAACTAAACCTCCAAAAAATCCTGCTCACCCGTTTCGGTATAAATTGGATGCCGGACGTTCATATCGTAGATCGCTACCTGCAAACCGTGCGTGATCTTGGCGTAATCAACGATGGTAAAGGCCTGGATTATTTTATCAGCCCCGAAGACGAAGTAAACCTCGAAGCTGAAGGCCTGCCAGAAAAATACATCGCTTTCGTCATCGGTGCTGCACACGCTACTAAGCGCCTGACCTCACCGCAGATGGTGGAATTCTGCCGCAACTCTAAACAACCTATTGTCTTACTCGGTGGTCCCGCCGAGGCTGAAGTCGGTAAAGTAATTGCCGGCTGCCTGGATCATGTTCACAACGCCTGTGGCCGCTTCAAACTTGGCGGTTCTGCCGATTTGGTGCGCAAAGCAGCCACCGTTGTTACCCACGATACTGGCTTGATGCACGTCGCCGCCGCTTTTCGCAAACCGATCGTCAGCATTTGGGGGAATACGGTGCCCGACCTGGGCATGTACCCCTACCTACCTGGCCAGGAAGCCCTCGAAAAACAAAGGCGACAGGAAGTCGTAGGACTTTCCTGCCGCCCTTGTTCCAAGATTGGCCACCAAGCGTGTCCTCAGGGACACTTTCGGTGTATTTTAAATCAGGATCCGGAAGCTATCGCTTCTTTAGTAGGTAAAATATAGTGGCCAGCACTACTGCCTGCCTACTACTTGGCTACGACAAACCGCCGGCTACCTTTAGCCTGCTTTCCTACATAGCGAAAGAAGTAAGACCCGTTCGGAAGGTCCACTACGGAAATTTGAGCCTTTCCGTTAGCAAAGGTTCCTTGCTTAACGGCGCGGCCGGTAAGGTCGATAACTTCGTAGCTGATCATACCTTCAAACTCGGGTAGGTCAACATTGATTTCGTGGCTGGCGGGGTTCGGAGAAAGCTTAAGACCGTAGCCTGTAGGCTGGGCGAGCTCAGCTCCGGGAGGCAGGGCCGCAGGGCCGCAGGGCGCACCTTCGGTAATAGTCACATCGCGGAAGTAGCTGTTACCATCGCGCGTTCCGACATCATGATCGGCGGTAAAGAAGAGGTACTTCGCCTGAATGGTGTAGTACTGCCCCATGGGAATCTGGTAGTGGCGCCATGCACCGTCTCCTGGGTAATTGTTGAAGTTGCCGAGGCCCCAGGCTTGGGTGCCGTAGAGGCGGAAGGTCCGGTTGGATGATAGTACCTCGTTATCGTCCATGCCGATACCATGGATTTCACTTCTTTTCGTAGATCGGAACCAAAAAGAAACCCAGGTTTCCGTCGTCATCGTGTAGTCGATGGCGATGGCCTTCCAGGCATTGTCTCTCAACAGGATCCCGTTGCCGCCGGTGAGTAGGCTTACCGTTCCTGCATCCTGGTTCGCTCCGTAGGTTACTACCGTATTTTCGACGAAGCTGATGGCTGCGCAGCCGTCTTCGTTATCATTGTCTTCAACTTCGGGGAGGCAGAAGTCTACGATATCCATAGTATCAAACTGGCTACCCGAGCCAATCACATTGCCCGTTGAATCCTGCAGTAAGTAGCGCCCCTGGCCATAGTCGCAGCAAATGCCGTCTCCGTCGGAGTCACTAATCTCGAAGACGTAGCAACCGTCGGTTACACAAATCGTGTCCCTTATTACACGCCCTTTCTTTTTCTTGGGGTAGGGTCCTCCGGTGGCAATAACGGTTCCTGTTTCGGTTTTGATCAACCAGCTTGTCTCCATGCCGAAGTCATCAAGGGTAAGGCTTACGTAGACGGTCTGCTGGTCGCAAATGATGGGCTCCCGAACGGGGTCGTCATCGTCATCGTCGTCATCGTCATCGTCGTCATCGCATACCGCCTGGACACATCCCTGCGCCTGCGCCACCCGGTTAGCGATCACCGCCGATGGCTGAGGACCGAAGCCCAAGTTGAAGTTGATGCCTTCGGGCCGTAGGTGGCAGTAAGACATGATGGTACCGCCCTGGGCGGGGATGTCGGGGGTACTACAAAAACCTTCCGTGATGCCGGCGCAACCGTCGATGGCGGTATTGTCGCCGTTCCAAACACAAGCATGGGTATGCTGGCTGCCGAGTAGGTGGCCGAGCTCATGGGCGATTACCATTGTCGACCAGCTATAGACCGGGACGGAGGCGAAGTTGGATCCAATACTGGAGAAACTCATCCGGGCTGCCGTCCAGGGATGGCAGAGCCCGTCAAGTACTGCAATACCGCCACTCGCCTGGTAGCTGACGAGCTGGGCGAGGTCACCGTTGAAATTAGTGCGGGTGGACTGGAACTGCGTGAGCAACGCGCTGCTGCTCGTGCCACTGTAAGGACTGATCTGGTTCCAGACGAGAATCTCGCTAATGCGAAGATTGACGCCAATTTCAGCGTAAAGCGCGGCCACTTCGTTGAAGTTAGCAGCCAGGTGCTGGGCTGCTGCGTTGACTCCACCTTTCTCAAGGAAAATGTCGTGGTCGATTTCAAAGTAAATGTTCACACATCCAACTTCGGCTCCTTTATCGGCAGGATAGGTGAGTTCCTTAGCGGAGTAGGGCTGGCTGCTATCGGCGGTACCGCAGTCAAATTCCTGGCCCTCGGCGAGCTGAGCATCCGGGAAAAGAAGATAAGTTACCTGAGGTGACTTGGCGTTCTGATTTTGTAATTTTCCGAGAGCCAAGCGTGTACCGTCGGCACGGGAGATGGTGGCGGTCAGCTCTCCGTCGAGTAAAGAGAGTGCCACCCGGCTACCGGGCTCTCCGGCTACGGTACCGGTGTAATGAAGGCCTAGGTTGGCGTTGGCTACCACCCGATTGTTGGAGGCCAGGCGTAGAATAAAGTCATGTCGTAGGAAATCGTTTTGCTCCAGTTGAAGGCTGATTTTGGAGGTCATACCTGCGATGGCCGGGAGTTCCAGTTCCCAGCTGGTGGGGGCTTCAGTAAGTAGCTGTGAATAATCTTCTGCATCTACCTCTAAAAGACCATAATCCTGAAGTTCTTTACCCACGAGGCTTTCTGCTGCGGCCTTGTTGGCGACAGGTCGGAATAAGCTGGATGTTTGAGCAGAAAGTGAAAAAGAGAGAAAGAGGAGGAACGGCAAGAACATGCCGGAAAAATAAGTTGTGTTCAGATTCATGCGTGTATGTAATTGTGGACTGGTAGCATTGCCGTTGGAACAGCGCCACCAAAATTAAATGAAAAACTGATACTAAATTTAGGGCAAGCTAAGAGCTACACAAACCTCTTTTGCTCTCGCACACGAAGGTGCGGAAGAGAGGCTATTTCTTGATATCAGCAATGTGATGGTTTGTTGGGCGGCTGGGGAAGGTGCCAAATTATTACTACTACGGGAAAGGGGGTAGAGATGACCAGTACATTCAGGGGAGATGTTGGCGCACGCGTTTATTTGTTGAGCCTCAAAAACTCTGTGTGCGTCGTTTGTTTTTTGTGCAATACTCTAAGCCTAAAAGAAAACTGAAATAGTGGTAATCCTTTATACAGCTGCAAACATAATACACATGGGTACTGGTAAATTCTAATCCGATATGCGTTTAGTGAACGGTAGGGAAGTGTCTCCCACCGGAGGCTGGAAGGGTTACTGCGGCCTATCATTAACACTTCTTTAATGCGTTTTAAAACAAAACCGCCGCTCCAAAGTATATCGGAGCGGCGGTTGGCCTAAACTTTCAGCTTAAGTAATGTTACTCCCGCTCAAAGCGAAGTTCTTGTAGCAGAACGCCGTTAGACTTTTTGGCGACGTAAACGTACACCCGGAACGGGCCCTTAGCGGTGGCTAGAGTGCCTATGCAGTATTCCGCATCAGCAGACTTTGAAGCGCCCTGGTGTACTTTGCCGAAGCTGGAGGGGGGGTTTGCCGCGAAGAAGGACTTGAGGGCTGCAACCGCCTGGTCGCGGCTGTATAGGTTTTCTTTATCGAGAATACTGATTTCTACTTCCATATCCATTACTGCGGCAAGCTGGGCGATGTCACCACTGCCTATGGCACGGCATACATCGTCAAGGGCGACTGGAGTTTGATCGACCTGGGAAAAAAGGTTGCCAAGGACAGCAAGGGAGATGATGAGAAGCGTTTTCATAGGGAAAGTATTTAGGTCACTAATTTAACGGAAATCCCGAAGGAGCCGGTGAGTAACCGTGAATCTGGCAGGGCTCTACCCCCCTTTGGGCAGCCGAACAGCTGCTAATTAAACGATTACATACTCAAAGGTCACAATTAGATCACCTATTGAACGCCCCCATGGCGATGGGGATTGCTATGAAAAAGTTAAGGTTTTGACGGCTTTCTCTGAATTCCGTAGGGATTTAACCGCAGTAAACCGGGAGGAGACGAAGCGAAGTCCCTGCTTATGGAACTTATGTGTCATGCTGGAAAAGACGGGCGATCGTATAAGCTCGGAGGAACAGAGCTTACCCTCTTCCCAATCAAACACCATCCCATTGTATCTTCGCCACCAAAGAATTAAAACCTCAAAACATGAAAACCGGCAAAACACTATTAGTAATCCTCGACGGTTGGGGAATCGGTGGACGGCCCGAGGACGACGCCATCGCTATGGCCCGCACGCCTAATTACGATCGTGTACATCAGGAACGGCCTCACGCAACCCTTGTCACCTACGGAGAGCAGGTAGGCCTACCCGAAGGCCAGATGGGGAACTCCGAAGTCGGTCACCTCAACATCGGCGCCGGCCGGGTAGTTTACCAAAGCTTCGCCCGGATCAATAAAGCCATCCGTGAGGGCGAGTTGGCGAAGCTGGAAGCCCTGCAGGAGCAACTCTCTTATGCCCGTGAGAATGGGAAAGCCGTTCACCTAATGGGCCTGCTTTCCGACGGCGGCGTCCACTCCCACATCAATCACCTCCTGCGGCTTACGGACATTATTACCGAAGCCGGTAACGATAAAGTGTTCATCCATGCCTTTACCGACGGACGCGACGTTGCTCCCGACTCTGGTCTGGGCTTCCTAAAGATTCTCACCGAGCACATCGCCGATCAGCCGACACAGCTCGCCTCCGTAACCGGCCGCTTCTACGCCATGGACCGCGACACCCGTTGGGAACGGATTCGTAAGGCTTACGATGCGATGGTCCGCGGAACCGGCGAATCTTCTACGGACGTACTATCGACCGTAAAGCAGTACTATGACGCCGGCGTAACGGATGAATTCCTCGAGCCGATCGTCATGAAAACAGTGGACAACCAACCGGTGGCTAAAATCGAAGAAGGCGACGTTGTCATCTGCTTCAACTTCCGGACCGACCGGCCCCGCCAGATTACGCGTGCCCTCACCCAGGAGCCTTTCCCTGAGCAGGATATGACACCGCTGCTTAACTTGCACTACGTGTGCATGACGACCTACGACGAGAAGTTCAAAAATATGATCGTCCTCTTTCCTTCTACCGACCTCATCAATACGATGGGGCAGGTAGTTAGCGAAGCGGGAAAAACTCAGGTCCGTATCGCTGAAACAGAGAAATACGCGCACGTAACCTTCTTCTTCAGCGGTGGCCAGGAGGACGAATTTCCGGGAGAGCGCCGTATTCTGATCGACAGCCCCCGTGATGTAGAGACCTACGACCTGAAGCCGGAAATGGGCGCTTACGACATTACTGAAGCGATCGTGAACGACATCAATACCAACCAGCCTGACTTCATCTGCCTCAACTTCGCCAATACCGATATGGTGGGGCACACGGGTATTTGGGACGCCGCCATTAAGGCTGCGGAGATTGCGGATGAGTGTCTCGGAAAGCTGCTCGTGGCCGCCGAAGCTCATGATTACCACGCCCTCGTCATCGCCGACCACGGCAACTCTGACATCATGCGCAACGAAGATGGTAGCGTGCACACGGCCCATACGACGAACCCCGTTCCGGTGATTTACGTCGGTTCTAACGCTGGCCTGAAACTCAAGCCCGGCGGTAAACTGGGCGATGTAGCACCTACCTTACTGGCGCTTATGGGGATTGATCCGTCAGTAGAGATGGATGGTGTCTCGCTCATCAAGAAATAATTTTTTTGGCGCGAACGCAGGTGCAAAGAACGATTTTAGCCCCGGTCGAGCCCTTCTAGTATAGTGTAATCTAAGTTTTAATGCACCCGCATTTTAACACCAACCAACCAACCATGCGCATTAGTCTGATTTCCTGCTGTCTTTGTCTCTTCCTGGCCTGCGCCTGCCAACCCAAACCCGACGCGAGCGTTGGGATTACTAAACTTGGACAAGTTATGGCCAGTAATATTCCTACCCCTTCCGCCTGGAAAATCGTTAGCTGCTCCAGCGGTAGCAAAACTGTTGATGCGGTAAACAAGAAAGGCTTCGTCGCCATTCGCGACGGACAGATCGGCGGCAACACCGGCTGTAATTCCTTCGGCGGCGAGTGGACAGGGGCCTCCACTAAGATGAAAGTAGGCGGGGTAATGGCCACAAAAATGTTCTGCGCCGAAGCCAACGAGCAGGAAGTGATGGTGCTCGACGTCTTCAACGGCACCGTAGCCGCCAAGCTCTCCGGAAAAGAACTCACCCTCTCTGGTGGCGGAACGACCCTGCTGCTGACGAGGGATGACAGTCTGTTGAAATAAAATCACGACGATTTTACCGACCATCTGCACCCACATGATTATTATCAGGTTCAATCCTTTATAAAATTGCAACCTTTGTATCTCATGAACCAAGCCGAACTAAAAGCCACCCTCGAGTACTACCACGACCGCCATAACCGTCCTGATTTCATCCCCGACGACCCCATCGGTCTGGTTCACGCCTTCAACGATCCGCGCGATCGGGAAATCATTGGCTTCTGGGTAGCTACCCTGGCCTGGGGCCGCCGCGCGACTATTATCGATAAGGGAACTCAGTTGATTGAACTAATGGGCGGAGAACCCTACCGCTTCATCACCGAGCACCGGGAGGAAGACCGCGCCCGCTTTGCCGACTGGAAACACCGCACCTTCAACTTTACCGATACCCTTTACTTTCTCGAATTTCTCCAACACTTCTACCGCGAGAACGAAAGCCTAGAAACTGCCTTCTCTCGTCACCTCACACCCGAAGACAAGGATATTGAGCCCGCCCTGATCGGCTTCCACAACGATTTCTTTAGCCTACCCAACGCGCCGCAACGTACGCGGAAGCACGTAGCTACACCAGCCCGAAAGTCGCGCTGTAAACGCCTGTGTATGTACCTCCGCTGGATGGTCCGACAAGACGATCGGGGCGTAGACTTCGGCGATTGGAAGCAAATATCTCCCGCCCAACTCTGCCTCCCGCTGGACGTCCACGTGGAGCGTCAGGCACGCCGTCTCAAGCTTCTTAAACGAAAGCAGAACGACTGGAAAGCCGTGGTGGAACTCACCGATGCCGTGCGCCGTTTTGATGCGGAGGACCCGGTGCGGTATGACTTTGCGTTGTTTGGTATGGGGATAGAACTAGGGAGTTAGAAGTTAACTAGTCCTCTAGTCTCTAGTCTCTAGCCCACTCCCCATCCCATCTCGCAAAGGCTTATTCCACTCCACCCGTTCCTGTGGGGGGGCAGGTAAAGTGCCGAAGGGATAGTATACGTCGCCGTCCGGCTGAGCGCGGGAGAGGTGGCGTAGGTACAGGCTGTCGGTCTGGTTGATCTGTAACGAAGGGTACTCTACGGGAGAGACGAGGTAGAAAGTCTCCTGGTCAAAACCTTCAAGTTGACGGCGGACGACCCGATCCCGAGCTTTGGTGAGGTAGTAGCCGGTGGCGGGCTCAATCAGGGAATAACCGAAGATGGCTACTGAATCCCGATCATGACCTTTCATAATATCGTAGGCAGTAGTTTGGACGAGGATGCCCCGCTCGTCTCCCGCAGCCCGGGGCGGCAGGACGAAGAAGTTGAATCCGATCCGGAGGAGTAAAAGAAAGACTACGAAGAGGATGAGCAGGTTATGTTCATTGCGCCACGCAGTCCACGTTATTGCACCTGCGGCCGCGCCCAGCAAAATACTCTTTGGCCAGGCATAGTTGATGATCTCCGTTTCTGGAAACAAGGGTGCGAAAGGAATCACCAGCGTGCATACCGCCATCAGGCCCAGGAAGGTGTAGCGAAGGGTTCGGTACGATAAAGACCGCTGCGTTTCGTGCTCCTGGTGCAGGAAAAGCAAACTTCCGAACAATAAAGGAAAAAGCATCAAGAGGTAGCGCGGATACACGTTGGGCGAAAACCAGTAGATCGGGATATTAACCAGAAAGGCTACTAGCATGAAAGCGGCAAAGTCGTTCTGTTTGAGTCGTGCCCAACTTCCGGGTTGGAAAAGGTAAACCAGTAGCAAGGTCCAGGGTAAAAAATGATAACCCATCTCAAAAGGGAAGGCTAGAAAGTGCTGTGCGGATTCTCCGAAGCCGTGCGCCACGGCCGTGCGTTTGCCACTCTCTATGAACAGGCGACGGGCCACTTTTTCAAGGTCGACGTACTCACTGTACTGCCAGTAATACAAAACCAGGACCGCCAGGCAGCCGACACCGCTAATGAGGTGCGCCGGACGGAAAAACTGTTTCCACGATCGCGTCCAGCCCAGGATAGCGAACACACTAAGCCCTTGAAAAACGATGGCTGGTAGACCTTTTAGCATAAAACCAACTGCGGTAAGGGCGTACGCCCAGCCGAAGGCCTTCCACCAATTTCCCCGCCGACCGTGCTCGTAGAGCAGCATAATTTGAGCGTACACCACCCAGCTGAAGGTGACGTCGATCAGTGCCAACATGGAGTCCCAAAAGAGCATCCGTCCGCAGGTGATGACGGTGAACGCATGGATCACGGCGAGGTAGCGGGAGAAGTGCTGACGGCTGAAATAGTAAGTCGTGGCCGCAAAGCCAAGTAAGCCTAAGACGGTTGGTAGCCGCGCCGCCCATTCGGTCACTTCTCCGTGGAGGGTGAAGCTGAGAGCGAGTATCCAGTTCCAAAGTGGCGGCTTATTGAGGTAAGCATCGCCGTGCATCGTTGGCGAAATATAGTTGCCGCTCCACAGCATTTCTTGGGCGACTAGGGCGCGGATTGCCTCATCGTCAATAAAAACCATGATGCCCAGGTTGATGAGCAGGGAGGCTGGGAGGAGGAGGAGACTTAGAATGAATAGCTTTCGGCGCACGGCGCGAAGGTAAGGGATGCCGTATAAATAACTTAAGGTGAGATTGGCGCGAAAATGTCAGTATTTGCTTCGTCTAATGATGTTTTTAGAAGCTAGCCGTTAGAATTTAGGGCGTGATAGATTGTTCTCACTTCTAAATTCTAACGGCTTGACGATAGCAGATTTAAGAATTCAGACGATAAACATCACGTAGGAACGCCGTACATATAACTTACTGGACTTTGACTTGGCTTTTTTACTTCACCGCCACCTCAAAAGTCTGGCTAGCTGCCCTCAGCTTTCCGTCGACACTACGGGTGACTACCAGTACGCGGTATTTGCCCACATCGTCAGTAGACGGCAGGTCGACGGTAGTATCTCCAGTACCGGTCTTCCACATAAGGACGGGGGAGATAGCTGGTACATCGCTTCCGGCAGCATCACGAACAGGGAAGGTCGCCGAGGGCTGAAGGCCCTTTACGGCGAAGCTGTCGTCAGCATCGGCAGCAGGAAATCTCTTCGCACCACGGACGGTCTCAATGCGTACAACGCCGTTGTTGCCCAGGGCGGGGAAGTTGCGGCGCAAGTCGCTACCGACGTAATAGAAAGCAAGGTAGCGTACATCGGCGGGTAACATCGTCATCACGTAGTTGTTGTCCCGGGTAAGGAGACCGTCGATGATGTAGAGCGGGCTTTCCTCGAAGTAACGTTGGTTGGGGGCATTGTAGAGGTAGGCGCTGTAATTTTCTTTTTTTAGGCGGACTTTTAATTCGCCCGCTACTTCCTTGAAGAAGGTAAACATGTCGGGGAAGGCTTTGTAGTCCTGGACGTTGAAGTCGCGGTCAGGTCGGACTTCACGTTGGGTTTCGCGGGTCACCGTTGCGTCGATTTCTGTTTCTACGGTGGCGAAGAGCTGGTATATTTTACGGCGGCGGCGGCTTAGGTCGATATAATCAGCAACGGCTTTGGTTACGGCCGGTGTTTCTGTGAGCGCGCGCATTTGGAGTTTATCCGTGGTAGGTTTGAGATCGGCACCGTCGAGGGCCCTGACCTGAAGAACTTTTTGCCCCTCGAAGGGAGAGGTCTGGAGAACCACCTTTCCTTGTTCGTCTGATTTGGCGAAGCCAAATTCGTAGCGGTTGGGGTCGAATACCGGGAGAAGGTTAGTGGTTAAGGGAGTGCCGTCGGCCTTCAGTACCGTGGTGGGGTAGAAAAGGGTATCGACCCAGGCGTTGGGAGCCTGGACGTTGATGCCATCCGTGGTAGAAACGTAAGCTTCGGCGCCGGTGGTGGTGACGTCTTCGTTTACAATGCTCAGGCTGTAAGCATCACTGTTTACGCCGGAAAGTTGGAGCTTGTTGCCGGAGATGCTGAGACTTAGTCCGTCGGCTGCGGGGAGTTTGGCTCCGGTAAGGGTGCCGGCTTCATCATTTCCATCAACGCGCTTATCCGCGTACACGGCGTGGCGGACGGTACCGATGCTCGCTGTCGTACCGTCGGTTGCGAGGCCTTCAAAGCCGATGCGGTAATAAGCCGTTTCGGCTTCAAAAGGCCAGCGGTAGTACCCCTGGTAGCGCCCCCCGTTTTCGGAGGAGAGGAAAAAATAATCAAGGGGCTTCCCGTCCGGGCTGTAGACCGTGGCCTTTACTTTCGGTGGCGCCGGGATAGGTGGATATACGGAAAACCAGGCGACCTCACCCGCCACGTGGAAGGGCCGATCGAAGTGAACGGAGGTTTGGGCGGAGGCTGTTCCGAGAATCAGAAAAATAAAAAGTGCTAACGAAAGGCGCATGGCTAAAAATTTGAAAAATCGTTCTTAGAACCTTGAAGGCGAAGCCGTACTAGAGAAGGAGAAGTATAATTGCCCATCACTACGCAGTAAGTAGCAGTGCTAATCTATTACATCTATTTGATCGACAGATCTACTAAAACTCCCACCATGACGGGCGAACCAGCGTAGAGTTATTACTTGCGACCAAGCAATCGGTACAACGGTTTATGGGCGGTGGCCGGTCGGTTGCCAGAGGGCAGGCGGCTGTGGGGTTGCCGGCCTGGGCGGGCGTGACTGGAACCCGGATGTAAGAAGGTCGGGCTACGTAGAAATAACCGAAAACGTTAGCGATGCTGCCGTCCTCACTCTTCACGTTACCGACCACGGGGCCGCCGGGTGCTTCGAAGATGCTCAGCTCCGTGCTGGCGATCGAGCTCACTTGATCGTAGTAATTAAAGGCCTCGCGGGAGATGGCTTCCTGGCGAATCTCCATATAGTTTCCCTCAGCATAGCGGAAGGTGATACGGTTTTTACCGAGGGAGAAATCAGTTAGTTCAGATACGTTGGACGAGGGGCCCACCACCTTTACCTTGTTGCCTTCGAAAGAGGCATCGATGTAGCAGACTTTGATACCGGTGGTAGTGTCAGTACTCATGTCGGTCTGTTGGTAAAATTCCGTAAGGAGCCAGCGTACATAGGCAGCCTCTCCGTTGGCGTAGCGCAGTGGCGTAGATATACGGTACTCGATGGCGGAGACGTCGTTTTGTGCACCCGCCTGGTTCTCGATGGTAAGGGTGGTCGCCGTAGCGGTGGCGCCGCTTGCTTCCAGCGTGAGGGGTAAGATCTCGGGAGTACTAACGAAAGCCAAGCTGTCTCTAGTCAGAATTTTTACGTTGAAGCTCATGTCGTCGTCCGTTCGGAAAGCAGGGTCTCCGGCGGGGATGCGGGCTCGGTAAATACCTTCGCGGTATAACAGCTTGAGTTCTTGTCCGTCGCTGTTTACAACGCGGACGTCGGCAGATACGATCTGGGCCGGCCGGTTACTGTCTTCAAAGCGGAAGAGTTCTTCCAGTAAGACTTCGGCATCAGTGAATTCCTCACCGGCCAGGAGGCGTCCGGAGACGACGATACCATCCGGAAGCGGTAGGCCCTGGGTTAAGTCGATTGTATCTATACAGCCAAAAAACAGGACGGCCAGGAGAGTGAGTAAAAGTGGTCTTTTCATTTTATCTGGTTTCTCTTTGGGAGGGAGTTTCTTTTAGACGGTTAGAAGTTAGATCGTTCGGTATCTGCTACTGAAGAGATGGGCTTCTACCAGTCTAACTTCACAACTACCTGGTTTCGATATTGAAGGTGATGGCGGGGAACACTGTACCAAGCACAGCTAAGCGGTTGGCAACGTTGCTAAGGTCAGGTGCCTGGGTGTAGAAGACCGAGAAGGCATTCTTACGGCCGTAGACGTTGTAGAGCGAGATCGTCCAGCTCGTCTGAAATTTCTTCGTTTCGTCGTAGCCTTTGCCCAGGGTGTAAGCGAGGTCGAGGCGGTGGTAATCGGGGATGCGGACGGCGTTGCGGTCAGAGTAAACAGGAACGGAGAGCCCGTTTTCCACCCGGTAGCTACCCACCGGAGCGGTAACCGGGCGGCCGGTGCCGTAAGTGAAGTTGGCGGTCAAAGTATTCCGTTTGTTCGGGTTCCAGTTGATGGTGGCCACGAAGTTGTGCGGCTTGTCAAAGTTGGAATTGTAATACTCGCCGTTGTTGATGCCGGCAATCTTACGTTGGGTATTGGAGTAAGTGTAGCTGATGAGACCGTTGAGCGTACCAACTTTGCGCTTACCGCTAAGCTCAAGGCCGTAGGCGCGGCCTTCACCAATCAGAATTTCCGTTTCTAGGCTCGGGTTAACGATCACCTGGGCGAAATCGCGGTAATCCCACAGTTGATCAATCTGGCGCGCGTAAATCTCGGCACCGAGCTCCACATTGTTATTGTCCTTATTGATGAAGTAGCCCAAAGAAAAGTTGTGGCTCAGGAAGGGTGGGATGTAGCGTGTCGCGAGCTGGTACTGCGAACTGGGAGTTGGGGAGTCGCTCACGAAAATCTGGTTCAGGAACTGAGCCGTCCGCCCGTAGCCTGCCCGGATGGAAGCATTGCCGTTGAGGCGAAAGCGCATGCTGATGCGCGGCTGTAAGCTATTGAAGGACGTAATGGCGTCTCCCGTTCCGTAGCGGACAGAATCGGTGATTCCTCCGCGCGTGGGTACCCCATCTTCGTACAGGAATTCGGTGCCAGGGCCGAGGAAGCGATAATTCGTAAAGCGCAATCCGGCACTGATGCTAAAGCGCTTGCTGAAGGTGTAATCGGCGCTGCCGAAGATGCTAGACTCGAGCGCTTGCTCGTCTTCCAAACCAGCGGCTTCCACGAAAGATTCAGCGGAAGCGGGCGCCCGATTGCCGGGGTTTACGGTGAAGCGGTTGATTTCCAGACCGCCTTCTAGTTGCAGGTCTTCAGAAGCGTCGTAGTTCAGCTTCGGCTTGATGGTGAAGTACTTAATGCCATTGTTTACCTTTTCGGCGGTAAGCACACGCAGGTCGCTCTGGCTGCTCTGGTAGTCGCTGTACACTACGCTTAGGTCGCCGTAAAGCTTATTGCTGAAGATTTGTTTCCAGGTCGCCTGCCCCATGGTCGTCTGATAATCAAAGGCGAAGGTTTGGTTGAAGTTGAACTCGTCCTGCGAGCCGTAGCCCTGGAGGATGAGGGTGGAGTTTTTGCCGATCCGCTGCGTCAGGCGCAGGTTGCCGTCGAAGAAGAAGGTGCTGGAGTTTTTTACTTCAGGCACGCTGGCCAGGTTGATCGCCCAGTTGGCGTAGCTGGAGCGGGCACCGATGATGAAACTGCTACGGTCTTTTACGATAGGGCCTTCCGCCATGAGCTTGCCGGTAACGGGACCAATGCCGGCCTTCATGCGGAAGTGATCGAAGTTTCCGTCGCGCATTTGTACGTCGAGCACCGAAGCTAGCCGGCCACCGAAGCGGGCGGGCATATTTGCTTTGTACAGGTCTACCGACTTGATCACGTCGGCGTTATAGGTACTAAAAAATCCGAGGGCGTGGCTGGAGTTGATGAGTACGCCGTTGTCCATCAGTAGTAGGTTCTGGTCAATTTCTCCACCACGAACGTTGAAGCCGGAAGCACCCTCACCGATGGAGCTGACGCCGGGACTGAGTAAGAGGGCTTTCACCACGTCGGCCTCCCCCATGAAGGTAGGTAGTTTTTCGAGTGAGGCCAGATCAAGGCGTTGAACACCAGCTTGAACGCGATTTACGTTGGCGTCGGCCCCCTGTTCCGTTACCACAATTTCCTGAAGGTTGGTGCCCGCTGCGCCTAGCGCGATGTCGTATTTTCCGCTGCCACTCACTTTGATGTCGCGGCGGTTCGCACCGAAGCCAACGTAGGAAATGACCATTGTGTAGGTGCCGGGTCGGAGTTTCAGTTCGTAGTTTCCATCAATATCGGTGGCGGCGGCGGCGGTGTTGTTCTCCACTTGTACCGTAGCGCCGATGAAGGATTCTCCGGAGGATAGGTCCGTAATTTGACCGGTGATGGTGGCCAGCCCGTCGGCGCCGAGGCTCTCCAGCGTACCGATGTAAGTGGCCCCGGCGGGTTCTCCCTGGCTGGTGGCGGGTAGGTCTTCCTCGATGCGGTCGGCAACGGCGGCGTAGTAAGCCGCGTCGAACTCGGTGCCGATGGTGATGGCGGAGCCGATCACGTAGACACGGTCGCGGTAGTCCACGAAATCAAGTACGGATTCTTTCAGGATGGCGTCGAGTGCTTCACGGACAGTAACGTCGTTCAGATCGAGGCTGATGTCTCCTTTTGGTAACTGGTCGTCCTCGAAGAGCACACGTACAGGTAGGTTGGCGTTGATCTGGCGCAGGGCTTCGGCGCGGGAGATGGAAGCATTCTTTAAGTTCAGCGTTACTGGAGCGTTTTGGGCGCTGACGCAGGTGCAAACAAAGAGGATGAAGGCAAGGGTAATTAACTGTTTCATTCGGTGGTTTACTGGGGAGATTCGCTTTGTCTAAAGGTAAAGGTACGGTTTTGGGAAATGTGGAGGACGCATCGTTTAGCGTGGGTCGTGTGGCTTGCAATTGACCCGTTTTGATGTACGGCTGAACTTAAGAGGCCGGGAGCTCAATTCGCCAGTCGAATCTTTTGCTGGCAATGATTCTGAGGATAGATTAGTCGCATCAGGTCGCGCGATGAAATCTGGGGAGATTGGTTGTATTGATGTGGAAAAGTTCGCCCGTCGACTTGGGCGTGAAACTGGTGAGCTCTCAGCCTTCCGACGCTGACTTAGCCAAAACCTTACGCTGTACCTGCGGCCGCGCCAAAAAACTGCCCCCGGCCCCACCATTCCCGTACCTTTACGATACACATTAAACGAATCAAATTGAAAACCGCGTTATTCGTACTATTATTCCTCGCTGCAACGGTGCTACTTGCACAGGGTACGCTCCTCACCAGCGTAGTGAACGGCGAAATAGAAATAGAGAACTGCGTCCGTATCAACGACCGGGAGGTCCAGTTCGGGCCGGCTGTTTACGGTGAAGAGCTTATATTTCTCACCAGGCCACGCGTGGGTAACATCGATCCGCTGACGAAAAAAACGTACTTCAAACTCTTCCGCTCCCAGATAAGCCGGGAGGGCATACCCGGCCGTGCGAAAAAATTTTCCGTCGAGCTTAACTCCGGCTACAACGAAGGGCCAGTTTCCTTTACCCAGGAAGACCGTGTCATCTTTTTCACCCGTACCCAACTGAGTGACGGGGCCACCATCGAAGACCTGAACGGAAAAGCCAATCTAGGCATCTACTCCGCCTACCGCGCTGAGTACGACTGGGCTGGCGTGCGGCCGCTGCCTTTTAATGGTAAAAATTTTAGTAATCAGCACCCTTCGGTAACGCCAGACGGCGGCCGCGTTTTTTTCTCCAGTAACCGCGAGGGTGGCTACGGCGGCTACGACCTTTACTTCTCCGATTTCTTTGAAGGGCGCTGGAGCAACGCCATCAACCTGGGGCCGGAAATCAATACGGAGAGCAACGAAGCCTTCCCGCACATTCACCCCAGCGGACGCCTTTTTTTTTCCAGTAAAGGCCACGGAGGCTTAGGCGGTTACGACCTGTTCATGATTGACCTCAGCGGCCGTCGCTGGGGTGAGGTTGTTAACCTGCCCGAACCCGTCAACTCGGAGAAAGACGACGTTGGTATCACCCTGACACCAAATGGGACGCGCGCCTACCTAGCCTCCAACCGGGAAGCGGGAATGGGTATGGACGATATTTATCTCCTGCGTCTTAAGCAGGGTATCACTTCCCTGCAGGGTCCCGAAATCGACGGGGAAACATTCACGGTCTACGACGGTGCCAATAGCCGCCGGGTTAGCGGGGCCCAGGTATGGTTCGGTGAAGTGGATCCCGCCGGGCGGCTGCCAGCCAATTATTACTCGTTCATGCTGGAACAAAAGGATTCAGGTAAGCAACTTGTTCCCGTAGTTAAACCCATCGGATTGCTGGCGCCCTCGCCCTTAAGAACCGATAGGGAAGGAAGTATCCGCCTGGAACTCACCGTCGGTAAAACCTACGAGGTACGTGTCCATAAAAATGGATTTACCCCTGATGCGCTTCGTTTTATCTATGCCAAAGGCGGACCGAGCCGGCCCATGGTTATTACACTAATGCCCAGTAACTGCCGGGTAGTCTCCGGCCGGGTGCTGGACGTGAAGGGCGGCGGCATCGAGGAAGTCCCTATCCAGTTCCGACCGGAAGACTGTAATGCTGCGAGTGTCTCGACGATGACGGATGCGGCGGGTAATTACGAGATATGCCTGCCCACCGGATGTAGCTTCATGGCCATTGCTGGCCGACCAGGGTATCAAACGGGAACGGCCCGCCTGCCCGCTCAGCAATTGCTCGACGCCGAACGCCCTGTATTCGATATGGCGCTGAAAGCTGAGGGCAATATCAGCCGCAGGGGCCTGAATTCGGAGGATGCTATCCTCATGTTACCTGGGCTTAATTTTTTCGACGGGACGGCCATCCTGCAGGAAGACCGCTCCCGGGATATTGACGTAATACAAGGATTGCTCGAAGCCCGGCCGGACGTGAAGCTCCTCCTAATCGCCCACACAGACGGTCCCAAAGTACCGAACGAACTCGTAAGTATGGGGGAACAACGCGTCGAGGCCGTGCGCCAGGTGCTCCTCCGGCGCGGGGTGAACAACGACCGCCTGCAAACCGTCTCCTACGGCAATGCTTACCGCCTGCGGAAATGCACCGACTGCACGCCTGCGGATTTTGCGGCTAATAGTCGGTTGGAGGCTAAGGTGATTCGTTGGTAGTTCTTTAGGCCATTATATTTTAGAAGCTAGGGCGTTAGATCGTTGGAAAAGCCTCTGTTGGCCTGATGGTGTATTTTGTCTTTAATGATGATCTCGATTATTTTCCGGGTGGCCAACCGTACCAGGGCTATGCTCAAGCATTAGTATATCACTCTAAGCCCGGTCGCGATTAATTGAGCCAATGTTCGCAGGACAGCCTACTACTACCGAGCGTGGCCCAGGTAGCTACTTGGGCATATCTACAGACGGAAGCCTAATTTCTAAAAGTCTAGCACATATCTTTACCAAGCAAAAAAGATAGACCTTTTCCTTCCCCAACGGGCCACTCGCTAGTGCAAACCGCCATGACGAAGTACCCTCTTCTGCCCCCCACCTTACGCATCTGCGATCTTGGCCCGGGTGACCAGCCACGCGAAAAATTACTGGCTCACGGACCCCGATCTCTTTCGGACGCGGAGATTGTCGCCATCCTGCTTGGCGCTGGTGTTCCCGGAGCGTCCGCACTGGACGTTGCCCGGAGGCTCTTACTTTCCGTCGATCACAACTTACACGACCTAGCCCGGCGGGAAGTAGCTGATCTGTGCCGTTTCAAAGGTGTGGGTAAGGTGAGGGCGATTAAAATTGTTGCGGCTATGGAGCTGGGGCGAAGGCGGGAGGCTGCGCTGGTTCGGAGAAAACCAGAATTGGCTAATAGTGAGCAATGCTACCGCTATCTGCGTCCGTTGCTGGGGGATTTGTTGCACGAAGAGTTTTATTTATTGGCACTCAACCGGGCCAATCGCTTGCTTGGTAGTCACTTGGTTAGCCGCGGTGGGGTAACGGGGACGGTAGCTGATGCAAAAACGATTTTCAGGGCGGCACTCACGCACGGTAGCGTTACTTCGCTGGTGTTGGCCCATAACCACCCCAGCGGGCAGGCATTCCCCAGCCAGGCGGATGTCCGGCTTACCCGTAAGCTTCGTGACGGTGCGCGGAACCTTGATCTTTACGTATTGGATCATCTGATTGTGGCGGGGGAGGGGTATTATAGTTTTGCTGATGCGGGGGCACTTTATCCGGAGGAAGGGGAGTAATGTACAGGGCAATCGCATTAGA
>Ga0306864_1000029_pt1 | contig 60305 bp, 51 predicted proteins | sample AntRauTorckE5430_FD_190448 | JGI IMG/M metagenome (GOLD analysis project Ga0306864, IMG submission 190448) | Saline lake microbial communities from Rauer Islands, Antarctica - Metagenome Torckler E5 #430 (v2) (version 2) | ecosystem: Environmental > Aquatic > Non-marine Saline and Alkaline >...
TAAACTAATCCGCAATCCGCTGAAACGTAGTAGCGGTGTGTGTGTGTGTGTGTGTATGCAAACACACGGTTTTGATTTGTATTCATGTTAAAGAAATTTAATAATTAATGAAATTGATTAAATAAATATTGATTAAAAATTTTAAAGTGGCAATTTAAGAGATTTGGGCGAAAGAAACAAATGTAAATATTTTTTATAAGTTCCTTGAAATTTGACACAAAACCTTTATATTTCATTAATAATCAATTGATTATGAAGAAAATAATTCCTTGTTTTTTTTTAACGGCGGTGTTTTTTTATTAATAAAACAATTATAAGTTGTAGCGGTGTGTGCAAACACAGGGTTTTGATTTGTATTCGTATTAGAAAAATTATATGGTTGAATAAATAAATTACCGAGTTTTAGATTTGATTAATGAAGCGAAAAATTAGGTTATTTTTTGCCCTGTTATTAATCGGTCATCTTTGAAATTCAAACATAAGGGCTTTATATTAATAATGCAAATATAAATTTTCATACAAATGTCCTTGAATAAGATGCCAAACCTTTGTATATTATTGGTAACCAATTATTTATAAAAAATAATTATATTTTTTTTCATAAAATAATTATACTATTGAAATATTAGGTTATAAAACATAAAAAAGCCATTTCAACGATAATCGTCGAAATGGCTTTTTTTATTAAAAACTTGACAAAGTCAATAAAATTTACGCTGCAATCACACCTGATGCCAACACAGAAACTTCATTGTTTAATACTTCAATGAAACCGCCTGTAATCATAAAGCTGGTTTTTCCGCCTTCTGTTTGTGTTACTTTAATCGTTCCTCTGGTTAAAGCAGAAACAATCGGAGCGTGACCTTTCAAAACCTCGAAACCGCCTGCAACACCTGGCACTTTGATTGCTTCGATTTCGCCATTAAAATATTCCTTTTCAGGTGTTAAAACAACTAATTTCATAGTCTGTGTATTAAAAAAATTGGGAATTAGGAAATTTCCTAATTCCCAACTAAATATTTATTAATTAAGAAAATTAGAAAAATTAATTCCTAATTCCTCATTTCTAATTCTTAATTAGTTCCCTGCTTCTGCAAGCATTTTTTTACCAGCTTCGATTGCTTCTTCGATAGAACCTTTCAAGTTAAATGCTGCTTCTGGATATTGGTCCACTTCACCGTCCAAAATCATATTGAAACCACGAATTGTTTCCTCGATTGGCACCAAAACACCCGGTAAACCTGTGAACTGCTCTGCAACGTGGAACGGCTGCGACAAGAAACGTTGTACACGTCTTGCACGATTTACGGCCATTTTATCATCGTCAGAAAGCTCTTCCATACCCAAAATTGCAATAATATCTTGTAACTCGTTGTAGCGTTGCAAAATCTCCATTACACGTTGAGCCGTGTCATAGTGAGCATCGCCCAAAGTTGCACGATTCAAAATACGAGAAGAAGAATCCAAAGGATCTACCGCTGGGTAAATACCTAAAGAAGCCAATTTACGAGATAATACAGTTGTTGCATCTAAGTGGGCGAAAGTTGTCGCCGGAGCTGGATCCGTTAAATCATCGGCAGGTACATAAACCGCCTGAACTGAAGTAATTGAACCCCGTTTAGTTGATGTAATTCGCTCTTGCATCAAACCCATTTCAGTTGCCAAAGTTGGCTGATAACCTACCGCAGAAGGCATACGACCTAACAAAGCCGAAACCTCAGAACCTGCTTGCGTAAAACGGAAAATATTATCAATAAACATCAAGATGTCCTTTCCTCCGTTCGGGTCATTCATATCGCCGTCACGGAAATATTCCGCAATCGCCAAACCTGTCAAAGCAACTCTTGCACGAGCGCCAGGAGGTTCGTTCATCTGACCAAAAACGAATGTCGCTTTAGATTTTTCTAAATCTTTAATATCCACTTTTGATAAATCCCATCCACCTTGTTCCATAGAGTGCATGAAACCTTCACCGTAATTAATGATACCGGCTTCTAACATCTCCCGCATCAAATCATTTCCTTCACGAGTACGCTCTCCAACACCTGCAAATACAGAAATACCTTCGTAAGACTTTGCGATATTGTTGATTAACTCCTGAATTAATACGGTTTTACCGACACCTGCACCACCGAACAAACCAATTTTCCCACCTTTCAAGTAGGGACAAACCAAGTCAATTACTTTGATACCTGTATATAATACTTCCTCTTCCGTTGATAAATTTTCGTAAAGTGGTGGTGTATTGTGGATAGATACTCTACCGATTCCTTTTGGAGCAGGTAAACCGTCAATCGGATCGCCAACTACATTAAACAAACGACCTTTAATCGCATCTCCGATAGGAACTGTGATTGGGGATTCCATATCCACTACTTCCATTCCACGAGTTAAACCTTCCGTTGAGTCCATTGCGATAGCCCGAACGCTATCCTCTCCTAAGTGTTGTTGTGTTTCAAAAATGAACACAGAACCATCTTCTTTGGTGATTTTTAAACCATTGAGGATTTTAGGCAATTTAGAGCCTTCTTCTGAAAAACTAACGTCCACAACAGGTCCGATTATCTGCTTAATGCGACCAATGTTTGCCATAATATATTGACTTTTATAATTTTATAACTTAATTCAATCAATAATTTAAGGTGATGAAAATCCACCTTGTTGAAATTCGGCACAAAAATAAGTTAAAACTTATAATAAACAAAAGGATAATTTTTTTTATTTCAAGATAGTTTTATCCATTGAATCACAGCAAATTAGGAATTAAGGAGTAATATTATTATCCTGGTTTACATTCGTGACAATTCACAATTTATTATTTTGCCATGTTCTGAATATAACAAATATTCTGTTATAACAAATGTTAAAAAATAATTTTGAAGATTGTAAAAACTATGATTGAAAAATGTAAAATGGTTTGATATTCAATAGATTTTGATAATTTTGAGCTTTGAATTTGAATTTCAACGTTTTTATCTGCCTTTTTAATAATTCTAAAAAGCGGGAATACGTGTCCCCGTTCACCTCGATTTTTTCGAGAAAATCTGGGCGAGAAAATCTGACTTTATTGAAATTAAGGTATGTTTTTATCTTATTTTAGACTTTGGACGAAATTGAAATAAACGTCAGACACGGATTTTTACGGATTACACAGATTATCAAGTTATTGATTTTCAAAATATTATAAATTATAAATTTGAAATAATCTGTGTAATCTGTGAGGATCCGTGTCCAAAGAAAATTCGTCCAAAGTCCAAATCTTATTACCAATAGAATAAAAGGTTTACTAATAAAATTGTATCTTTACCTGCTATCTTATCAAGCATTTACATATAAGGAATCTGACTAATGAAAATCAATATCGCTTCACATATCTCTGAATTATTGTATCGACACAACCAAGTTAATGTACCTGGTTTGGGCGGATTTTATGCGGCTTATCGAGAAACTACGATTGATAAGTACGGCAATATCTTGCCACCTTCAAAGGAATTACGTTTTGATGAAAGGTCTATTTTTCACGATGATAAATTGATACAATCGCTCGTAAATGAGTATGATTTGACGTTTGCGGAAGCAATAGAAGTGGTAGAAGATTTTGTAAAATCGGTCAAAAGTGATTTGCAAAATAAAGCTGTTGTGATTTCGACTATTGGTCGATTGTATTTAGATGCTCGAAGCGAAATCGTTTTAGCACCGAGTAGCCAAAACTTTTTGGAAGATTCATTTGGTTTGCCAAAACTCCAAAAACACTTGATTAGCCGCCACCCTGAAAAAGAAAAAATTGTTCCGCCAGTAGTTGTCGAAACGGTAGTCATGCCCAAAAAAGTGTCTAAGTTCAGAAGGGTTTTTGCAGGGATTTGGGGCGATTCAAATTTACGGATGTTGATTATAATTGTAGCCGTATTTATGCTCGTCGTGCCACAATTGTATCGTTTGGCCAATCCGACGAGTGAACGCATTGACCCGAGTATTGTCGAAGGCGATTCAGAATTAATAACAGAAAATCAATCGAATTTAATTGATAAAAATGCAACTTTCAATCCGTTTGAAAAAACGGTAAATAATAATGGAAAAACGCTTAACGAAACTCCTGAAAATGATAAAATAATACCGAAAGAAATCACTGAAGATGCCATAGAAGATCCCGCGAAAAAGATTAATTTAGAATCTGAAACCTCTGAAAAACCAGTTGCAGAAGACCCCGCAAAACCAGTTGCTACGACGCCAAAACCAAAGGCAAATACTAAAGATTATATCATTGCAATTGGTAATTTTAGTACACAAGACAATGCAAATTTTGCAATAAAAGGAGTACAAAAAGCTGGTTATAAATCGTATTCAACCAAGGTTAGTGCAGATAAAATCAGAGTCGGTGTAGCAATAAATTGTACCGCAAATGAGATTGACGCTAAGTTGCTACAAGTCAAAAAGAAATATCCAGGTTCTTGGCTGATGAATCGGTAATATTCACAAACCTGTGGGGTTTTAAAAACGCCATAGGCTTTTTACCAAAAAAATGTTTATTTTTGGAACTCATCAACCAAAACCAAATTATTATGACATCAATTGCTTTTCAACGAACGGATATTCGAGAACTGAGTTCCGAAAATATTCAAGCACTCATTGATAAAAACAAAACTGTTTATACCCAATTTTACGATTCGGAATATGTTGAGAGTTTGGAAGAAAATGTTTTTAATCACATAAATAGAGTTTATTTTCGTGCAAAATTCGTCGGTTTCAAGGAGTATCCCGAACCAATGAAAAATAACAAACCACTGATTTTTGCGGGTAATCACTCTGGCATGGCTTTTCCGTGGGATGCGATGATTTTTGGTGCTGGTTTATATAATATTACGAAGAAATATGGTCGCAGTTCCATTCGTCCACTGACTGCTCCGATACTTTCCGAAACCTACCTGATGAACCCGTATATGGTGCCGTTTATGTGGAAACGAGTTGGCGGTATAGATGCGACTTCTTTGAATTTTGAAACGACCATGTATTTTAATGAAGCAGACCTTTTGATTTATCCCGAAGGTGTGCCAGGTATTGGTAAAGGCTTTGATAAAAGGTATCAATTACAGCGATTTTCGTCCTCGTTTATTCGCATGAGCTTGAAACACAAAACGGATATTATTCCAGTTTCGACTGTCAACGGCGAGTATATCAACCCGTATAGCTACCGTTCAAAATTTATAGATAAAACTGTTCAAAAGGTTGGTGTTCCTAATTTACCAGTCGGAATTCTGACAGTTTTGGCGCTATTTCAACCATGGGCATTTTATTTTGCTTTGCCTGCGAATTTGACTTACGTTCGAGGAATACGCATCAAACCTTACGAAATGACGGATAAAAATTTCGACGATTTGACAATGGAAGAACTCCGTGAAATTACCGAAAAAGTACGGGCAAATATGCAAATACAACTGACCGAAGCTGTTGCCGAATATGGAAAATCGCCCTATAAATGGCGGGAATTAATTAAAGTTCAATTAAAAAATTTACATCGTTTTTGGTTTTTTACACCACCATTTTGGCCATTTTTATTTTGGGAACACGAGCGACAATTTAAAAAATATAAAGAAGATGGTACGCCTGTAGATATGGATTTTGGTATTTTCGGCTTCCTTTTGGCCTTGTTGCGTCACGCTTTTTCGTTTTTCTATTTTTTACCAATTCTTGGCTGGATTCCGTTGTTTATTAAGGGTTATAGCAAAAGTGGGTGGAAGGATAAGTAATGGTAATTTAAAGGGAACACGGATTTTTCGTTTCGTTTTGGTTTAAAAGGAACACGGATTTTTCGGATTTAAAACGGATTTAAAATAGATTTTTCGTTTTTATTTCAAATCAAAAAAAAGGTTTCGCACTAATGCGAAACCTTTTTTAATAAAAAAATCCCGTCAAATCCTTTTTTAAATCCGAAAAATCCGTGTTCCTTTTTCTATTTTTTACCAATTCTTGGCTGGATTCCGTTGTTTATCAAAGGTTATAGCAAAAGTAGGTGGAAGAATAAGTAATGGTAATTTAAAAGGAACACGGATTTTTCGGATTTAAAACGGATTTAAAACAGATTTTTCGTTTTTATTTTAAATCAAAAAAAATCCCGTCAAATCCTTTTTTAAATCCGAAAAATCCGTGTTCCTTTTTCTATTTTTTACCAATTCTTGGCTGGATTCCGTTGTTTATCAAGGGTTATAGCAAAAGTAGGTGGAAGGATAAGTAATGGTGATTGAAAGGGAACACGGATTTTTCGGATTTAAAACTGATTTAAAACTGATTTTTCGTTTTTATTTTAAATTAAAAAAAAGGTTTCGCATTAATGCGAAACCTTTTTTAATAAAAAAATCCCGTCAAATCCTTTTTTAAATCCGAAAAATCCGTGTTCCTTTTTCTATTTTTTACCAATTCTTGGCTGGATTCCGTTGTTTATCAAAGGTTATAGCAAAAGTAGGTGGAAGGATAAGTAATGGTAATTGAAAAGGAACACGGATTTTTCGGATTTAAAACGGATTTAAAATAGATTTTTCGTTTTTATTTTTAATAAAAAAATCCCGTCAAATCCTTTTTTAAATCCGAAAAATCCGTGTTCCTTTTTCTATTTTTTACCAATTCTTGGCTGGATTCCGTTGTTTGTCAAGGGTTATAGCAAAAGTAGGTGGAAGAATAAGTAATGGTAATTTAAAAGGAACACGGGTTTTTCGGATTTAAAACGGATTTAAAACAGATTTTTCGTTTTTATTCTAAATCAAAAAAAATCCCGTCAAATCCTTTTTTAAATCCGAAAAATCCGTGTTCCTTTTAAACCAAAACGAAATAACTCGTCCTCCGTTGCTGCCCAATCTTCTGTAAAACCCAGCAAAAAACCACCGCCACCTGCACCGCAAAGCTTCAGAGTATAAAGTCCATTTTCCAAACCATTTTTCCAAATATTTATAAAATCGTCGGGAATCATTTTAGGAAGGTGTTGAAATTGAAAGGTAGATAATTTGTGTAAATTTTCATAAAAATCAGTATTGTTTTGATTTAAAAAATCATTGATAATCAACTCATTATAAGCGCACCACTCGTTTTCAAACGCCGCATTAAAATCCTCATTTTCTAATTTTTCTAAAAAGAAATTAACCAAAGGTTCGGTTTTTCGAGGTCGTTTGGTGTCTAACAAAAAAATCGCACTTTCAGCGTTTTTAGCAGGTTTTAACGTCACTAATTCCGCATCAGTTTTTCCTTTTATTAGTAAAGGTTGATTCAAATAACAGATTAACGGGTCGATACCCGAACTTGAACCGTGAAAGAAATTTTCGAGGGTTTGAAAAACGGTTTTTAATGGAAAAATAGTCGCTTCCGTAGGTGCTAATTTGGCGGTTTTTACCGAATATTCGTCATATAAAGCGGCACACAACGCCCCCGAACTTCCGACTCCATAACCCATCGGAATATTAGAATCAAAATACAAACCTCGCTTCAAATCTGCTTCAAATCTATTTGTATCAATATCAAAAATCGTTGGGTTTTCGGTCTGAGCGTCGGCAATATAATCTTTCCATTTTATCAAGTTTTCATTATCAATGGCGTCAGAAAAAGCCCAATTTCCATGATAATTTGGCAGCGGAAAAGCTAAAGCTAAACTACCTTTTATGATTGTATATTCGCCAAAAAGTAATAATTTCGAAGCGTATTTTTTCATTTTCATTAGAATCGTATAAAATGATTTTATTGAATGTATATAGCGTATTTTTTTAAATCGTAGCAAACAGTTTTTAATACATTTATTGTTAATTCATAGATGAATTTAATTTGATATTACAGATTATAGATGAATTGGTAATAAATCTTTTATCACAAAATTACTAACTTGCACGAATTGTATTTGCATTAGACTTATTAGATCTGAAAAAATATCATTTATTCCGCTTTTTTATAGATTTAGTGGGAGCATTTTTTAAACATTCATAAGCGGTCTAAAATCTAATAGCAAAGCGTCTAATATCTCAATTATCATAAAAAAGTTTAAAAGACTCAATGAAGCCAACGACTTTTATTATTATATGCTTATTGTTTTCAAATACAATTTTTGGACAAGATAAGCTAAGTATATCTTTTTCAAAAATTGCGGGGAAATATACGGAATCCATTGAGGTCGATTTGATCTCCGAAGTGGGTAATAAAGTATATTTTACCATAGATGGCACTCGCCCGAGTTCCGCATCTACACCTTATAGTAAGGCGATTAAAATAAATAAAACAACGATTATCCGTGCGATTGCTTACACACGAGGTCAACGAGGTCGGATTTATACTAATACTTATTTTATTAATGAAAATACGGAATTTCCAATCGTTTCAATTTCCATTGCTCCCGAGGTCTTGTTTGATAAAATAACGGGTTGGTTCAATCCTGGCCCAAATGCAGCACCGACATATCCATTTTTAAATGCCAATTTTTGGTCGAGAAATGAAGTTGGGGCAAATATTGAAATATTTGAAACCGATGGTTCGCAGGTATTTAATAGCCGAGCGGGAGTACGATTATTTGGTGGAATGAGCCGAGTTTTTCCACAAAAATCTATTGCCATTGCTTGTCGAGAAGCCTACGGCGAGAATCGAATTAAATACCAAATATTTCCAAATAAAAATCAAAGTAGTTTCAAACATTTGGTACTCCGAAACGCTGGTAGCGATTGGGGAAAAGCACACAGCCGAGATGTGATAATGACAGGTTTGTTGGGAGATGTGGACGTTTCTAAACAAGCGTATCGCCCAGCATTGGTCTTTATTAATGGTATGTACTGGGGAATTTATAATATTCGAGAGAAGATTAATCGCCATTATTTGGAGTATGAATTTGGAGTAGATAAGGATAGTTTGGACTTGATAGAACACGAACGGAGCGTAAAAGTCGGTGGTACGGCACATTACGATAAGTTGCAAAAATTCATGGCAACGAATGATTTGTCTATTACGGATAATTACGAATATGTGAAAACGCAAATGGATGTGGATAATTTCATGATTTATCAAATTGTTCAGATTTTTATTGATAATCAAGATGGTGGTGGCAATATTAAATTTTGGCGGCCACAGACGGAAGATGGACGTTGGCGGTGGATTTTGTACGATACGGATTGGGGTTTTGGGTTGCAAAATGAGTTTGCGTATAAAAATAATAGTCTGGCTTTTCATACAGAACCGAACGGGCCAGGTTGGCCTAATCCGCCCTGGAGCACGTTTATGTTGCGACAATTATTAACGAATGAAGACTTTAAAGATGCGTTTGTTTTAAAATTTTCGGATTATTTGAATACGATTTTTGATACAGAAAATGTCATTACGGCAATTGATAAAAGTAGAGATATTCTAAAACCTGAAATAAAACGGCATACCGAAAAATGGAATTTGGATTATAAAAACTGGTTGAAACATTTGGAGCGGATGCGAGAATTTGCTCGACAACGACCAGATTATATGCGGAATTTTATTAGCGGGATGTTTAAAACTGGTGATTTAATCTCTGTAGAAATTGGGGTAAGCGAAGGCGGTTTTATTAATTTAAACAATAATATTGATTTCAAAAAGCCACTTTTTTCAGGACAATACTTTAACAGTCAATTGATTACAATTAGAGCAGTTCCGAAGTATGGTTTTCAATTTTCGCATTGGGAAGGTGCGGGTTCCGTCCTGAAAGATAGAATCTTGACCTTATCGTTAGAAAAAAATGCGTACAAATTAAAAGCAGTTTTTATTCCTGCTACAACGAATTTAGTTGGCAGAATCGTCATTAACGAAATATCCGCTAACAATCAACGAACAGGTGATTGGGTGGAATTATACAACCTTTCGGATGAAACGGTCGATTTGATGGACTGGGTTTTTAGAGATTCCAAACACGATTTTATCATTCCTTCGGGGAAAATTGCTGCGAAAGACTACGTCATTCTTTGTCAAAGTACAACTGCTTTTAAAAAGGTTTTTCCTAACGAAACGAAACTGATTGGAGACTTTTCTTTTGGTTTGAATAAATCCAGTGAAATTTTGGAATTATATTCTGTGGATAACGCAGGAATTGACAGCATTATCTACGAATTGAGCAATATGGATAATGCCTTTACATTAAGTCTAAAATTACCAGATTCTGATAATAGTATTTTGACAAATTGGGATATTATGATGGGTTTAGGTTCGCCAAATAAACCGAATCCGTCCTACGTCGCCTTCCTCAAGGAACAGCGAACACAGCAGCAACAATTAATTACTTATGGTGGTATTTTGGTGTTGTTAATTTCGGGAATTGGCTTTATGATTTGGCGAAAGCGGAAAAGACGTTAGGTATTAAATAGGAATACAATTTTATTTAATTTCAAATTAAAAAAAAAGACCGTCAAACGAAGTTAATTCCGTTTGACGGTCTTTTTTTTTAGAAAATTAGTAGTCGTTCTTACCAACCATTTATAGTTCCCAAAGGCATTTTTCCATCAAAATTTCCACGGATAACAGGCGTTTGTTGGTTATTCGTGAACTTTCTAACATTTGCATAAACGTAATTATAAATTTCCTCAACCGTAATAACATCATCATAGTCGATATTTGCTTCCCCTTTCAGTCCCGTCATTAAATAATGACTGAAAACGCCTTGGCGAAAACCATTACTTTCTACGGAAACTTCTCCTGCTTTTGAAGACAATAACAAAAGCGTTCCCCCTCGGCTATTATTAAAAGCACTATATAAACTATTCAACGTTGATTCGTAAGTTGCTCCTTTTGCCGCAAAACTTCCCGAATGACAAGCATCAGCAATCACTACTTTTGATTTTGCGTTACTTTTTTCCAAAATCGTCAAAATATCTTGATGCTTCAATACCTGACTTGCACCGTCATAATCATGCGGCAAAAATGAACCGCTAATTCCGTGACCCGAAAAGAAAAACATCAACATATCGTTTTTTCCAGCTTTCGCTCCAAAATCACTCAAAGTCCTCATAATATTTGCCTTCGTTGCTTCTTCATCTATCAAAATACTGATTTGTGAATCTGGTAACGCACCGCCCGCAGGACTTTTGAAGTGAGAATGTAACCGAAACGCATCATCATCAGTATATTTCAAGCTCGGCATTGTAGTATAACTGGCGACTCCGACCAAAATAACCCACAACTTGCCCCCTTCCGTACTTTTCTCCGTTTCAAAATCATAATAAACTTCCGAATTTTTGGTCTCTTTTTGAATTCCCGCATACTGGAAAATACCATTTTTCCAAATACCATCTAACATCGAACCATCATTAAAGTACATCTTTCCAAGACCATCGAAAGTATGATTTTTCCATTCTCCAATATAAATATCACCGTCAGAATAATAACAAACCCCAAAGCCACCTGCCAAACCATTATAAAATTTACCGTTGTAACGAGTTTCGTCACTATAAATATAAATACCTTCGCCGTTCGAGCAATCGCCTAAAACGCAACCTCTCTTATCATTTTTCATCTCGCCGATAAATTTATCGCTACTCCAAAATCCTACTTGCTTTTTGCCTTTACTATATAAAGTCCCGGCACCATTTCTTTGATTATTTAACCAGCCACCGATATATTTTTCGCCATTAGGATAATAACAAACCGTACTTTCTTGAATTACACCATTCTCAAAGCTTCCATATATTTTCCGACCATCTTCATATAAATGAATACCAATGCCATTAAGACAATCCCCCCGAATGCAGTTTATATTATGATAGCTCGTCGTCAACTTATTATTTACCCAAGTTCCCTCTTGTACTACCAACCCATTAATATACATCCGTCCTTCTCCGTCCTGAGTATTATTTTTCCAAGAGCCAACATATTTAATATTTTCTTGATAATAAAAAGCACCCTGTCCGTTTTTCTTTCCGTTTTTAAATTCCCCAAGATACTTACTATCACTATCGTACATTTCAATACCATAACCATTTTGACAATCTCCTTGAATACAAGTTTGTCCAAACAAATTACTTGCAAAAAGTGTTAATCCAAAAACTAAAATACCATATTTCATAAGAGTGTTTATTGCAAAGCTTTTAAAAAAAGATAATTCTTTTGTTTTATAAAGTTTCAGTGTTAATTAAACATTTTTCATTTTAAACGGGACATAAAAAATGCCAACGACCTACTTTTTACAAAATATAAATTTGTATATGTTTGGTTAAATGTTGCGAACAAACCGTATCCGAGTATTCACAATTCTTTCGGAACTCTTTGCATTTCTTCATTTTATACATACCCTAATATCATTATATTCCTAAAAAAAAGACAGTATGTCTTTTTTTGGAATACATCTCACTGTGATTATTCTGTAAAATTAGGTTTAAGATTCGGGTAAAAAAGTAAAATAAACAATTCAAATGTGACATTGTTTAAAGGGATTTAAGAAACCTTTTTTTGAAAAAAAAATTATATGACCTTCTTAATAAATTTAAAAAAATATACTACTAAAAGTATAATTAAAACTGAATATTCAAAATCCATTTTCGAGATAGCAACTAAACAATTCGTCAAATTCACATTAAAATTTGTAATTTCGGATTGCAGTATTTTTTAATTACTAACCAAATTCGTATCCTATGCAAAATAAGTTATTTACAAATGAAAATTCCGTAACAAATAGGTTATTTCTTTTATCGCTTATTTGTTCAAATACACTGAAATTAAGGATTTTAAACTTTAAACCGTTAATTTTAATTCTATTATCCTTATGCTCGGTGAATGCTTTTGCAGCAATAGAAACTTCCATTAAAGATTTAACGGTCAATGAAATCGAATCGATAACAGCTATTAACATAGCTACTAAGAGTTTACCAAAAAGTTCAATTGAGCTAAATAATTATTCTAACTTTAAACCGTTAGAAAATAGACATTTGTTCATACTTCCTTGCTACAAATCTAAATCTATAATCTACGATAAGAATCTTAGCATTTTAAAAAATGTGACATTGGATATTCAAAGGAACGAATCTGAATTACCTCTTTTGGTGACCAAGGTCATATTTCAAGATGACGAATTGGGGATTATAAAGGGAAAAGTTACGGCTGATGGAGAAAATTTAATTGCTGCGAGTGTTTACATCAGCGGAGAAATTGATGAAAAAACCATCGGGACGACAACTGATTTAGAAGGAAATTATGAATTGAAAATTCCTAAAGGAAAACATAAATTATGTGTGAATTACATTGGCTACACCAGCAAATGTCAAAATGTTTTAATAAAAGAAAATGAAACGGTAGTTTTAAATATCGAATTATTGGAGCAGGTGACATTATTGAATACGGCAACCGTCACCAGCGGAAAATATGAAAAACCGTTGGGCGAAGTCACCGTTTCCCTCGAAATCCTAAGACCTGAACTGATTACCAATTCTAACGCTCCGACGATTGACGTAGCTTTGGAGAAAGTCCCGGGTGTAAATATCATTGATGGACAACCGAATATTCGTAGCGGTTCTGGTTATTCTTACGGTGCAGGAAGTCGAGTTTTGTTATTAATAAATGACGTTCCTGCCTTACAAGCCGATGCAGGTTTTCCGAATTGGAACGATATTTCATTAGAAAATATCGAACAAATCGAAATTGTGAAAGGTGCGGCTTCGGCGTTGTACGGGTCGTCTGCGATGAATGGAATTATCAATATCCGCACGGCTTACGCTACCGATGAACCGGTTACGAAAATAGCGACTTTCGGAACGCAATATTTAGCACCGAAAGATTTGCGAAAAAAATGGTGGGGCGATACGTTGCGTTATGATGCAGGTATTTCATTGGCTCACCGTCAGAAGTTTGGTAAATTAGATGTTGTTTTGGGTGCAAGTTATTTGAAAGAAGAAGGCCCAAGTAAAGCAGTTTTTGTAGAATATTTCAGGTTCAATACCAGTTTGCGATACCGAATTACGGACAGATTATCGGTTGGCGTTCACGGAACTTTAACGACTGGAAAAAGTGGGAATATGTTCTTTTGGGAGAATGATTCAACGGGTGCATATTTGCCGTCTAACGGTTCGGCTTTTTTAAGCGATATTACTCGTTTTTCAATTGATCCATTTGTGACATATTTTGATAAAAATGATAATCGACATAAATTTTTAGGGCGTTGGTATTCCGTTAATAATGACAATTCAAGCGGCAATGCGATTTATTCGGACTTGCTTTATGGTGAGTATCAATTCCAAAAAGAATTTGATAATAATTTGGTTTTGACGGCTGGTTTAGTCGGTATGCGCTCGTCTTCTAAAGGGTCACTTTATGGCGATACGGCTTATACGACTTCAAATATTGCTATTTACATACAAGCGGATAAAAAGGTATTTGATAAGTTAAACCTTTCATTTGGTGCGCGTTATGAAATAAATACAATTTCAAACCCGACTTTGATTACAACTTTTGGCGATACTATTTTGACGGCTTCCGCTTCCGAGGCAAAACCAGTTTTTCGCTTTGGGGCGAATTATCAAGCGGCAGATTTTACCTATATTCGAGCATCTTTTGGTCAAGGTTATCGCTTTCCGACGGTTGCCGAAAAATTTATTTCTACACAAATCGGCGCAGGTAATTTTTCTATTCCAATTTTCCAGAATCCAGATTTAACGTCTGAAACTGGTTGGAGTGCAGAAATTGGCGTAAAGCAAGGTTTTAAAATCTCGAATTGGAATGGATTTTTTGATGCTGCCGCCTTTTTGATGGAATATAATAATATGATGGAATTTAGTTTTGTAGCGGCGCAAGTCGTTGGTTTTCAATCAAGAAACGTCGGTAATACTCGAATTAGTGGTTTTGAAGTCAGCGTAGCAGGACAAGGCGAGATTGGCGAATTTAATACCAGTGTTTTGGCAGGTTACACTTATACGAATCCAGTTTTTAAAGAATTTACGGCTTCGGATTCTATTGGTTCATCTGCTGATTATAATGTCTTAAAATATCGTTTTCGACACACCGCAAAAGCTGATGTAGAAACGACTTATAAAGGATTTTCCATTGGTATAGCGATATTATATACCAGTTATATGGAAGCGATTGATAATGTTTTTAACTTAGTGATTCCAGGCGTTCGTGCGTATCGAGAAGAGAATGAAACGGGAGCTTTAGTGACAAATGTTCGAGTCGGCTACCAAATAAATGATATGTTTCGAGTCGGCATTATTGCGAATAATATTTTTAATACGGAATATATGTTGCGTCCAGGATTGTTGGAAGCACCGAGGAATATTGGGATGCGAATGGATGTGAAGTTTTAGTTTTTCGTTATTGCGTCGTTACATTGTTACATTGTTTTTATCGCTACTAAAATGATTTAAGATTGATTTCCAATTGAGTTTCTTAAAAGTAGAAATGTATCACCGACGTTTCCCAAAAAAATCGGTGATATATTCTGGCTTTCGAGGAATTAACCATCAACTACTTCCGAACTAATCACAGAACAACCGAATAATAAAACCATAAAATAATGAAACCACTAAACAATATATCTACAGAATTCATAAAGCACTATTTTGCTGCGAAAACAAAACATCAGATTCAATCGCCTTTTGTCTATGAATTGATGTCGGAAGTATTGGAAGATGACCGTTATTTTTATGCGTTTGACGATATGGCGAATTTTTATATTTGGTTGGCACAATTTAAAAAAGAAATTTCGTGGGAAGATTCGCCAAAAATGGTAAAAACTGCTTTTAAAAATTTAAAAGTTGAACAATTAATCGGTCAATTTCTTTTTAAAATGGCGAATCATTATCAATATCAAAATATTGTAGAGTTTGGTAGTGGGTTGAATGGCGTTTGGATGGCACAGGCTATTCCAAATTCCAAATTTTTATTAATACAAAAAGAAGACGATTGGGCGAATGTTTTGAAAAATTATTGTGATAATCAATCGTGGAATTTTGAAATGCAAATTGAGAATCAATGGAATCCTAATATCAATATTTTGGTCAAAATACCATGTATCGATGTATTAATTTTTGATGGAATAACCATAAACAACGATATACAAGTTACCTTTGAGCAAATTTTACCGTACCTGACTGATAATAGTTTGGTGGTTATTAATCATAAAAACTTATTAAATCCTAATATCTGGCATCAGCTAAAGGGGCATTCGAGGGTGAAGCGAACCTTAGATTTGTTTCAGTTTGGTTTGATTTATTTTCAAAGTGAACAACCAAAAGTTGAACATTTGCAAATGATTGACCAAAGTTGGAAGCCATGGGCAAGAGGGTTTTTTAAATGATTGTTTGGGTAAAAAGGGTAGAACGCTTGCCCCGCCATCAGGTAGGCTTTCAAAGCGTCCGACCCTTAGTCCACACGAAAGGAAAAGAACGATTGATGAAAAACAAAAAGATTTACAATAATATTTTAGAAACGATTGGAAATACACCGTTAATTCGGTTAAATCGAATTGTTGAAGGTTTGGACGGAACATTTTATGCAAAGTGGGAAGGAGCGAATCCGGGTAATTCCTCAAAGGATAGAATTGCGAAATATATCATCGAAAAAGCGGAACGAGAAGGACTTTTGACTCCTGGTGCTACGATTGTCGAAACGACTTCGGGTAATACGGGTTTTAGTCTGGCGACGATTGCGATTATTCGAGGCTATAACTGTATTTTGGCGGTAAGTGACAAGACGAAAGCAGATAAAGTTGCGTATTTAAAGGCGATGGGTGCGGAAGTACATTTGTGTCCTGCCAACGTTCCTGCTGATCATCCGAACTCTTATTATTCTACTGCAAAACGGATTCACGAAGCGACGCCCAACTCGATTTACATCAATCAATATTTTAATAGTAGGAATACAGACGCACATTATAACTCCACAGGGGTTGAAATTTGGGAACAAACCGAAGGCAAAATCACGCATTTGGTCGCCTGTGCAGGTACGGGTGGGACGATTTCTGGAGCGGCTCGATATTTAAAAGAGCAAAATCCGAATATTCAAGTTTTGGCGGTTGATGCTTATGGTTCGGTCTTGAAAAAGTATCATGAAACGGGTGAACTGGACGAAAAAGAAATTTATCCTTATCGCATCAGTGGCTTAGGAAAAAATTTGATTCCGACTTCTTTAGATTTTGAATCGGTTGACCATTTTGAAAAGGTAACGGATAAAGAAGCCGCTTTGAGAGCAAGAGAAACGACTCAAAAAGAGGGCATTTTGGTAGGTTACACAACGGGTGCAGCGATGCAGGCGGTTTATCAATTGCAAAATCATTTTGATAAGGATAGTATCGTTGTCGTTATTTTTCCAGACCACGGTTCTCGCTATATGGAAAATATTTATAATGATGATTGGATGCGAAGCCAAGGTTTTTTGGAGGAAGAAGAGAAAGCCGTTATTCAGATAAACGGTAAAAAATTAGCGAAAGCGGGCGTTTCATAAATTATTAACGGTTAATTATAAACTATTCTTCGTTATAATTTGTAGTACCACCTGTTTCGATGCTGCATTGTTTCCTTGCCACTTAAATCAATATTGATTCAAAATAACAAGGAAACATTGTCGCATAAAATGGTCAAGTAGTTCCTAATTTAAAACGAATATGAGTTATATCACTAATTGAACTTTTTAAGGTACTAAAAGTACAATTAAGTCATTCGTTTTGTAGTTTAGCGGTTCAAAAGATAAAGTATTTATTAATAGCTTAAGTTTATTATAATTCACCTCTATTCATAGCCTCAAATTTATTACTCCAAAGTAGATAATTAGTTAGAATTGAAATAGATAATTGAAATTAAAATCGTGCTGGAATCGTATGTTTTTATGTTGTAATCATCCTATCTATTTTACAATTAAGAAAAGAAAAATATTATTCAGAATTTTTTTAGGAATATATTATATAGGTACATTTTTTAAAAGTAATAATAGTTTGGTAAGCAGTTGTTTACATCGATTTTGCTTTTTGATTTGTCATTTTAATTAGTTCCTTATGTGTTCTGTTTTAATTGTATTGTTAATTTAAAAATAATTATCAATGTTACCAACAGTAAAATTTTCAACGAAAGACACCGCTCAGTTTTTCACGACGTTAAGGCAGAGAGTGAACGCCTATTTTGAGGAAAACAATTTACCGAGAACGGGCAATAGAAAAATGGTGATTAAAACCATTTCGATGTTTGCTATGTTGCTTGTGCCTTATTTTTTAATCATTTCTAACATTTTGCCATTGTGGGCAATGTGGTTGATGTGTATTGTGATGGGATTTGGTTCCGCAGGAATTGGTTTTTCCGTTATGCACGATGCGAATCACGGAGCTTATACTCGAAACGAAAAGTTGAACAACTTAATCGGTTTGAGTGTCAATCTTGTCGGTGGTAGTGCTTTTACTTGGAAAGTACAGCACAATTATTTACACCATACTTATACGAATATTTACGAATTAGATGAAGACGTTGACGATAAGCCAATTTTGAGATTATCGCCACACGGAAAATTGTTGAAAATCCACCGTTACCAACACATTTACGCTACTTTTTTATATACGTTAGCGACCGTTGGTTGGGTAACCAAAAAGGATTTTGCACAATTAATCCGTTATAATAAAAATGGAACAACCGAAAAAATGGGTTATAATCCAAGAACAGAACTAATCAAAATGATTGCTTCTAAGGTGTTTTATTACACTTTTATCGCTGTCATTCCTTTGATGGTTGCCAATATCACTTTTGGGCAATGGTTCGTTGGTTTCTTGACGATGCACGCTGTTTTAGGTTTGTTAATTACGGCAGTGTTTCAGTTAGCACACGTTGTAGAAGGGCCAACGCATCACGAACCAACGCTTTCTGGTAAAATGGATAATACTTGGGCGATTCACCAATTAGAAACAACGGCTGATTTCGCAAGAAAGAGTGCGGTTTTGGGTTGGTTTATCGGTGGCTTGAATTTTCAGGTAGAACACCATTTGTTCCCCAAAATTTGTCACGTTCATTATCCGGAAATTTCCGAAATTGTGAAGCGAACGGCAAAAGAATTTGGTTTACCTTACCATGATCAAAAAACTTTCCTTAGTGCCTTCCGTTCACATTTGCGAGTGTTGAAAGCATTTGGTAGAAATGAGCAGGTTCCTGTATAGGAATTAAAATGATACCTTAAAATTTAAAAAAGCCATGACGCATTTCGTCATGGCTTTTTCTATTTTGGTGCATTTTTTTGGCATTTTTCATTATAATAAAATAAAAAATGCCAAAAAATAACGCTGAATAATTATAAATATTGAATTTTTTCCGTCGTAAAATCTTCCTTGGCGACCAGCGAAACATTTGCAGCTTTACAAATTATTTTAACCCGAAAATAGCTCAAATTAACCCCTTTTCATATTCGTAATTATAAAATTAGGTTTAAAACAAAAAAATTAACCTAACCCAACCTTTTCATTTTCCATTCCGTGTATTGGGTCGAGCGATAAATAACAATAGCTATTGTAATATTATGCCGTTCATGTTAAAACCTAAAAGTAAACCGCAGATGCAAATTAAACCGCAAATGCAAATTAGTAAAATTAGTAAACACATTAAAACCATTTGACCTGTCCAAAATTTATTTTGGGCAGGCTTCAAAAAAAATTATTTAAGATGAAAAAATTGTTATTTACGCTGGGCTTATTATGCTCTGTATTTATGGTTCAAGCCCAAATGGTCAGTATATCTGGCTCTATTACAAATGCGAACGGAATGGGCGTTCCGAACGTACAAGTCGCTATTTCCAATCCAATGTTGGGTATTCCATCACCCGTCGGTTGGGCAATGACTGATAATAGCGGAAGTTACTATTGGACGGATACGGTTGGTGGTTTTCCAGTTGCAACGGCAGGAACAGCAATTATTGAAATTACGGATTGTAATGGTAACATGCTAAACCAAATCGTCACTTTCACACCGAATCTCCTTATTTTAACTGCGGATTTTATCTATTGTTCGAATCCTGGAGGGAATAGTTGTTCCTTGAATTTATCGCCAATTACAATGAATGGTAATAACCTTATAACGAGTGCGAATCTGACGGGTGGTGCATCTCCAAATACTTACTCTTGGATGATGGGCGACGGTACAAATTACACGACTCAAGGAATTAACCATACGTATGCAGCAGCAGGTACTTACGGCGTTTGTGCGGTTGGTGTAGATGCTACGGGTTGTATAGATTCACTTTGTTTTGTCGTAACGACAATGGGTTCAGGCGGTGGAAATTGTTCGGTAACTTCAAACAACTTCCCCGATTCTACCAATTATTTGACAAATTACTTTTTTGCTAACGCTTCTGGCGGGACAGCACCTTATACTTATACTTGGGATTTTGGTGATAATTCAATGGCAACATCAGCAAACCCAACCCACACTTATTCGCAAAGTGGAACATACAATGCTTGCGTAACGATTACAGACGCAACAGGTTGTGTTTCAACGGATTGTCAAACGGTATTTGTTTTTAATAATACCCCTTGCATTACGTCAATTTCGGTAGGTAACTCTCCAGCAAATCCGTTAATGTATTCATTTACAGCTACAAATTTGAACAATCCTAATATGGGTCATTTTTGGGATTTTGGCGATGGTACAATAGATTCGACGAGTGGATTGGTGACACATACCTACGCACAAGCTGGAACTTACCAAGTTTGTTTAACAGAAATTAACTTTACAACAGGTTGTGTTGCAACGGATTGTCAAACGATAACCGTTTCAGGTGGCACATCTTGTCAAGCATTTATTACTTATAATAATACGATGGGCTCGTTGGTTGTTGATTTCTTCGGAACATCATCTACGAATAATAATCCAGTTACTTATGCTTGGTATTTTGGCGATAGCAGTACGTCAACTTTACAAAACCCAACACATACTTATAACACCATCGCAACAGGACCGGTCACTTACAATGTAGTTTTGACCGTGACCGATGCAAACGGTTGTGTTTCAATTGCGACAGAAACGATTACCGTATTTCCAGGAAGTCCTTCTGGTCAGATTATCGGTTATTTATGGAAAGATACCTTGAACTTTACGCCAGCAGACGGTTTGGTTTATTTGATTGAATATGATTCTGTCAATGGCGGAATATTGACGGCAATTGATACGATTCAAACGCAACAAGGATTTTTCGATTTCCAAAACGTACCAACGGGATTATATTTAATCAAAGCGGCTTTATTACCAACGGATGCAGATTATGCGAATTATTTACCAACGTATTTTATTCAGTCGTTAAGCTGGGGAAATGCTCAGTATATCAGCCCAGTACCATTCGGTTTACCAGCACTTATTGATATTCAATTAGTCCAAGGAAATAATCTTGGTGGACCAGGTTTTATCGGTGGTTTGGTTGCGAATGGAGCGGGTCGTCCAGTAACTGGCGATGTAACTTTGGTAGAAGATATTTTGGATTTAGAACCAATGGAAGGCGTTTCTGTTTTGTTATTAGATGCCAATAACAATGCAGTAACACACACGGTTACAGATGCAGATGGTGCTTATAGCTTTAGTAATATCGCAATGGGAACATACAAGGTTCACGTAGAAGAACTTGGAAAAGTTACTTTTGATGCGACTGTTGTAATTGATGCAAATAATATGAATCACGATGCTGTTCATTTCACTGTTCATAGTGATATGGTGACTTTGACGGGTGTTTATGACGTTGCAAACATAGAAAATTTTCAAGTTTTCCCGAATCCAGTAAGCGATGCGGCAACCGTTCAAATTCAATTAAATGAATCAATGGACGCAACTTTAACGGTTACGAACTTGATGGGACAAACGATGAGCAATCAAAATATGCGATTGAACGCAGGTGATAATACTTTTACGGTAGAAATGAGCGACTTACCAGCTGGTTTATACTTATTAAGTGTAAAATCTGGTACGGACGTAATTACATACAAAGTTCAAAAACAATAGGCTACTAAATATTGAGTATTAATCGTAATAATTTGAAAGTCAACTTTTTTTTATTAAAAAATGTACTTGAATTTATGTCTTAATATAGTGGTTTATTGATTGTTATGATTGTTTGATTATTGTTTTTGTTAATTTGTGATTCATTAGTAAAAACAACAATCAAGCAATTTAACAATCATAACAATTACTAATTTTCGTCGAACAGAAAAAGTGGATGAATATTGATACGACATTATTACAAGCCTGTCAGAAAAATGACCGAAAAGCACAAGCTCAGCTTTATAAAAGCTGTTTCGGGCTTCTAATGTCTGTATGTATTCGCTACAAAAATGATGAAGGTGAAGCAAGAGCCGTTTTGAATCAAGGCTTTTTGAAGATTTTGACGAATTTAGAAAAGTATGACCCAAAAATACCTTTTGAAGCATGGATTCGCCGAATTATGATTAATACAATCATTGATGAATTTCGGAAATACAAAAAAGAAAAAGAACGAACACAATACACCGATTTTTCGGCAAACGATACTTTTGATAATCAAGTAGATTACAATACCGCTGACCAAATGTTTGATGCAGCCGATGTAGAATATTTTATAAAGCAGTTACCGCCTGTATCACAGCAGGTTTTCAATCTCTATATCGTTGACGGATACGCACATAAGGAAATAGGTGAAATGCTGAATATAACAGAAGGAACTTCAAAATGGCACTTATCCTCCGCAAGAAAAAAGCTCAAAGAAATGCTCAAAGTAGCCATGGAAAAAGAGCAAGTTTAAAATAAGTAGGCAGTTCGCAGTTCGCAACTGTAAACTGACAACTTAAATTATTGTGATACTGCAAATTGGCAACTGCAAATTTTAAAAGATGAAAGATAACCAACATAAGGATTTCGATAAATTTTTTCAAGACAAACTGAACGACAGACCGTTCGAGTTTAAAGATGATTTTTGGGAGGAAATGGAAACATTGTTGCCCAAAAATGATACAGACTCTGGAGCAGCGGGCAGTAGTCGTAAGAGATTGGTTTTAGGGATTTTATTGTTGTGCTTGATTGGATTTACGGGTTGGTTGGTTTATCCAAAAACGGATTATTTAACTTCAAATATAAAATCAAATTCAAATTTGAACCTGAATTTACAAGATTTTAGTGGCAATATTGAAACGTTTAATTCAACTGAAAATGCAATTAAAAAGGGGAAAACAGGAAAAGAGGAATTTTTGAGTAATAATGAAAATTCAAACGCAGCTTCTATTACTGAAAATGATTTGAAAAATGGTGGCAAAAGTTTAGATTTTAATATTAATAAAAACAAAAGTTCAAGTTCAAATTCAAACGAGCAAAACGTTGATAATGGGCTTATTATAAAGAAAAAAGGGTCAAAATCGAATATTGCTAAAGGAGAAAATAACATTGAAAATGTCGTTATAAACGGAAACTCACCTCGAGTTCTCGGGACAAACGGAAATTCGAACGGAAACGCAGATTTCAATATTCAAAAAGACCAATTAACTGCACCGATTTTGCCAATTATTTTTGAAGAAAAAGAAAATAGTACTGTAAATAATATTAAAAATAACGCTGGAAATAGTTTGAATGAAATTGGTAAAAAAGATGCTGCAATCATTCAACTATTATCAACAAAACCAATTGCATTAGAAACCGAAAACCCCAAAAAAGCGATTCAAGGATATGGTTTGAGTTGTAATAGTTGTCCGTTAAAACCGACTTTTCATAGTTTAAAAATTGGTTTGAGTACTGGCTTAACCGTTTCGCAAGGTTTCAAAAATGCGGTGGAATTCAGAGCGAAATCATCTTTCGACCCGACCGTTGGTTTACAATTGACTTATCGACATTCTCCGATTTCTGACTGGTCAATCAATACCGAAGTTTTATATTGGTCAAGAAGTAGTTTGAACGCTCAAATTGGTTACGATTCGATTGCTTACGGCTTCGGTATGACTACGATTTCACGGACGATAAATATTGAAGAATTGCATTATATCGCTGTGCCGATTCATGCAGTTTACACCAAAAAAAATCATCAATTTATGGGCGGTTTGACGGTCAATTATTTGCTAAATGCAAAAAGTACAACGCAAGGAACGGTGGAAACTTTAAATTATGATGCGATGGAATTGGCGACCGAAGCGACGACGCAACAATGGGGCTATACGAGGGCTTTCAATCGGATTGATGTCGGTTTATCGTTGGGTTACGATTATCAAGTGACGAAAGGTTGGAAAGTTGGAACGAGGATAAATTACGGATTGACAGACGTTGCAAAAAATGATATTTTTAGTCGCCAATCTTTTGATAATAATTTGAATATCAGACTTTTATTAACGTGCGATTTAAAGGAATTGGCATTTTGAAAATAATCTCAAGCCTATAGGGTTTTGAAAACCCCATAGGTTTGTACCTATAAAAATTAAAAACATGAATACAAATGTTAAAACGATTTCAGAAATATTATTACCTGCTATTTAGTTTTTTGGTAATCGCAAGCTGCTCACCAGATTTGCAGATTCCGCAACCAGATGACGGTAATATCGTCTTTGAAATGGCGGCAAAAATAAATGGCGAAACCATAAATATGGCTGGAGGAATAGACGGTCATTATATGTTCACGAGTTTTGATACCGATTCTAACGGAATCCTAATATTTCGAGGAATATTAGGCGAAGTAGATTGTCAGAATTGTCAAAATTCGTTGAGTTTTGAATTCGCACAGGCAGACGGAAATACAACAACTGATGCAGTATTTTCTACCGTAAATTCGTCGAATTTAACGTATAGAAATGCGGTAATTCCAATGGAAATAGACGGTTATGATATTTATTTTGAGGTGGATTTACAAGGTACGGCACCGTTTAGTTTAGTTTGGGATTTTGGAGATAATACGACATTAAATACAAATTTAGGAATAGTGGAACATGATTATTCGGCAGCAGGAAATTACGAAGTTTGCGTGAATATAACCGATGCAACTGGTTGTCAAACCACGATTTGTAGAACCATCGCAACAGATAATTCAATGAATTGCAGTGTTAACTTTTCGGTTTATCACCTCGCTGGGTCTGACTATTACTTTTATCCTTTCTCGGCGGGTACTCCCCCTTTTAATTATCAATGGAATATTCCTGATGGCAACGCCACACACACTCCTACCTTCTCATCACCAACTATTTCGATGGGTCAAATTAACGCAGTACCAGTTACCGTGAGCATGATTGATGCTAATAATTGTAGTAGTTCGATCGTACAATTAGTCGATTTTAATAATCCAGATGCGGTGTGTTTGAATCACTTTAATTATCAATCCAAACCGCTATTTACGCCGAGCATGGCACAGGCTTATTTTTCGACTTTTGCAATGAAATATATTGATAAAAACGGTATGACCTATTCTTCCGACTTAGGCGAACAACCGAATTTTTCTTTTATTAATATTTTGGAAATTGAAGATTATTTACAAAATGAAAATAACCAATCTACGAAAAAAATTACCTTAGAAATGGCGTGTCGCCTTTTTGATATCAATGGAAATCATGTTGATTTAACGAACGGTTTCGGAACGATTGCGATTGCTCATCAAGACTAAATCGTTAAGTTTTAAATCTTAACCCAAACTACTATACAAAATTAGTTTGTAGTTATTTTTGAAACCTGACTGGTCTTTCCACCAATAAAAAATGTATCGTAGGTTGATATTTAATATCAAGTATTAAAAAAAGCGTCCTTTTGCGATTTATGCGAAAGGACGCTTTTTTTGTTTTATTTGGCGAGCAAATCTTATCTTTACTTCGACACGAAATAAAAGGTACTTTTACGTTCTTTGCGAAACCTTTACCCCGAAAAAATTCCCAAAAAAAATCGGTGTGGACTGGGGTAAACTATTCCCTTAAATAAAACGCTGCGGTGAAAACCAAAAAACTATGTTAGTAAAAACGAAAGGCATTGTGGTTAGAACGGTCAAATACTCCGAAACGAGTTTAATTTGTGATGTATTTACCGAAAAGTTGGGATTGCAAACGTATATTGTTTCTGGTGTTCGGAAGAAGAATGCGAAGATTGGAGCGAGTTTGTTGCAAGTGATGTCCATGTTGGAAATAGTGGCTTACAACCAGCCGAATCGAGATATTAACCGAACTAAAGAAATAAAACCAGCTTACGTTTATGCCGAAATTCCGTTCGAATTACACAAATCTGCGGTCGGTATTTTTATGGCGGAATTGATTCAAAAAACGGTCAAAGAAACCGAGCCAAACCAAGAATTATTCGATTTTATTTGGAATACGTTTCAATATTTGGACTTAACGAAAGCGTCCGTTGCGAATTTGCATTTGACTTTTATGGTGCAATTGGCGAATTATTTGGGTTTTATGCCAGGTGGATATTATACCGAAAAAATATCTTTTTTTGATTTAAAAGAAGGCGTTTATACGGTCGAAGAACCGTTACATACTTACACCTTGAGTTATAATGAAAGTGATTTGTTGCATCAGTTTAGCGAAATTAAAATTACCAATTCTCACGAAATTTCACTTACTCGCCCAGTCCGTCAAAAACTACTCAACCGCCTAATTCAGTTTTACCAACAACATATTGACGGCTTTAAAACCCTAAATTCACACGAAATTTTTAAAGAAGTTTTTTAAATAATCCTCGCAGTTTACCCCGATAAAAAATCGGGATAAACTGTGAGTAATCATTTTTTATGCAAATATTCAAGGATTTAAAAGTTATCGAATTGGCAAGTGTTTTGGCAGGGCCTGCGGTCGGAATGTTTTTTGCGGAACTCGGTGCGGAAGTAATTAAAATCGAAAACGCAACGACAAACGGTGATGTGACCCGAAAATGGAAACTGCCGACCGAAAATCCGAATGCTTCGCAATCCGCTTATTATTCGTCTGTGAATTGGCAAAAGCAAGTCATCTTTGCTGATTTAACGACCGAAACTGACCAAATTAAAATCCAAAACCTCGTCAAAACTGCCGATATTATTATCTCTAATTTTAATAAAAAATCGGCTGAAAAACTCAATATGGATTATGAAACGCTCAAAGCGTTGAATCCAAAATTGATTTTTGCACAATTGACGGCTTTTGGTGAAAATGACGATACGCCTGCGTTTGACGTGGTTTTACAAGCCGAAGCTGGTTTCCTTTATATGAATGGTGAACCGAATCGAGAACCTGTAAAAATGCCGGTGGCGTTGATAGATTTGTTGGCGGCACACCAGCTGAAAGAGGGCGTTTTGGTGGCGTTGTTGCAGCGAGAACGGACGGGCGAAGGTTCGTATGTCACGGTTTCGTTGGTGGATTCCGCAATTGCATCTTTGGCGAATCAAGCGACAAATTGGCTCATGGGCAATCATATTCCGCAGCCGATGGGAACGATGCACCCAAATATTGCTCCTTACGGTGACGTGTTTTATACTTTTGATAATAAATCAATCGTGTTGGCAGTTGGAACAGAACGGCAATTTAAAAATTTGTGTGCGGTTTTGAATCTTACGAAATTAGTTGATAATGAGGGTTTTGCGACTAATTCGGCACGGGTTCGGAATCGGGAAACGCTGAAAACCGTTTTGGCGAAAGCCATCAAAAACTACGAAAGAGCGGACATTTTAAACCGATTGAAAATTAAAAAAGTACCAGTCGGAAGTATTCGGAATATGGAAGAAGTGTTTGAATTGGAAGCGGCAAAACGAATGATTTTGAGGGAAACGTTGGCAGACGGAACGGTGACGGAACGGGTGCGGACGGTGGTTTTTGATTTGAAAAGAAGTCCCGAGGAAAAATCGGGACAGGCTACGGATTTGACGGATTAAAACGGATTTTTATGGATTCTCATTATTTATCTTAAACTACTTTTGAGCCTTTTAAAAGATGCTCTTTTTATAATTCAAATTAAATTCCTACCTAATTATAATTTGACATAAAAACAAAGTAATCTGTTAAATTCGACCATTAAACAAAATAATTTGATATGTTTATCTTTCTTACAAAATCGTATTTTACCCAAAAAATGCTGTCAAATTGACAAAATTGTTTTAAAACCTTTAAATAATTCATTTTTTAACTTAAAATACTGACAGTCAATAGTTTATAACTTAATTCCATTTTTTAAGACCGATAAATGCTTTAATAACAATTATCCTTACTGTATCTTTGTCACGCTTTATTTTAAAGATGCCTATTGGCAAAAAAATTGACAGGTGATAACCATATTGAATTGGAAAAATTTTTAAAAAATTTAGAAAATTTTATTGCGGTAGATAAAAAAGAAATCATGAATCAAGAAGAATTGACACAAGACGTGCAGGAAGAAACTCAAAATAATATAACATCAGAAACCGAAATGGAGCAAAAAGAGGAAAAACCGAAAGGGGATAAAGGAATATTTAAAGAGATGTTTCAGCAGTTTGTTGATGGTACGAAAAAAAATAAAGAGGAAGGCTCGGAGGAAGCAGCCGAAGCGGTAGTACCTTCTGAATCAGAATTATTGGCAGCAGCAGCGGAGCAACTTAAATTAGAAAAGTCAGAATTGAATGACAAATATTTGAGATTGTTCGCTGAGTTTCAAAATTATAAACGACGTACTGCTAAGGAAAAAATGGATATTATCCAAACCGCAGGGCGTGACGTTATCAAGTCATTATTACCTGTTTTGGACGATTTCAACAGAGCCAAAAAAGCGGCTGATGACGATGATTCTATCGAAGCATTTAGCGAGGGCGTTCAGTTGGTTTATGAAAAATTACACAATACCATGGCGTTGCAAGGTTTGAAAGCAGTAAATAGTAATGGTGAGGTTTTTAACGCTGATATTCACGAAGCAATTACCGAAATTCCTGCTCCGACCGAAGAATTAAAAGGTAAAGTAATTGACACGGTTGAAAGTGGCTATGCTTTGAATGATAAAATTATCCGCTTCCCGAAAGTGGTGGTTGGTAAATAAGAATTAATGAAAATGAAAATGGATATTTAAAATTAAAATTAGGTAGATAGTTGGCTTTTCTGTCTCAAATTTTTGGGATAGTAAAGTTGCCCAACGCATAAAAGGGTAATCTTTTTAATTTTAATTTCTCCTTTTAATTTTAATTTATAAGATTGTTTAATTGATTTTGATTTAAGAAATCAAGGAATTAGACGCACATAAAAAAAATGGCAAAAAGAGATTATTACGAAATTTTGGGGGTCGCTAAATCGGCAGATGCGAAGGAAATTAAAAAGGCTTATCGCAAAATCGCCATGCAGTATCACCCAGACCGTAATCCAGATAATAAGGAAGCAGAAGAAAAATTCAAGGAAGCGGCTGAGGCTTATGAAATGCTAAGTGATGAACAAAAACGGGCGAAATATGACCGTTTTGGGCATCAAGGTGCGGGACAAGGCGGCGGTGGATTCCGTGGCGGAAGCGGCGGTATGACGATGGAGGATATTTTCAGTCAGTTCGGAGATATTTTTGGAAATGGCGGTAGTCCTTTTGAGTCGTTTTTTGATGGACGAAGAGGCGGAGGCGGCAGTCAGCAGCGTCGTCAAACTGGTCAGCGAGGTTCTAATATTCGGATTAAGGTCAAATTGACACTTGAAGAAGTTGAAAAAGGGGTTAATAAAAAAATCCGTGTTAAAAAATACACGAATTGTGGAACATGTAACGGCTCTGGTGCGAAAAACGCCAGCTCGACGACTACGTGTAACACTTGCCGTGGTTCGGGATATATTCGCAAAGTAAGCAATACATTTTTGGGGCAAATGCAAACAACTGCAGCTTGTCCGACGTGTAGCGGAAGTGGTCAGCAAATCACAGAAAAATGTATGACTTGCAAAGGCGAAGGTCGTAATTATGATGCAGAAACCATCAGCATTGATATTCCTGCTGGCGTGAGTGAAGGTATGCAGCTTTCGATGAGCGGCAAAGGAAACTATGGTAAAAATGGTGGTCCAGCTGGTGATTTGTTAATCAATATCGAAGAAACCGAACACGATGATTTGACTCGTGATGGGCATAATTTGATTTATGATTTGTACTTAAATTTTGCTGATGCGGCTTTAGGAACGTCTATCGAAGTCCCTACTTTGGGTGGAAAAGTCAAAATAAAAGTCCCAGAAGGAACACAAGGTGGCAAAATTTTCCGCTTGAAAGGCAAGGGTTTACCTGCGTTGCAAAGCTACGAAAGAGGTGATCAATTGATCCATGTGAATATTTGGACTCCAAAAACGGTAGGTACAAAAGAACGGGAACTTTTAGAAAAAATGAGAGATTTACCCGGTTTTAAACCTGAACCTTCAAAATCCGACAAAGGATTTTTTGAAAAAATGAAGGATTACTTTGGGTAACGAAATAGAGACTTTAGACCGCTTTGCTTTTAGATTTTAGACGGTCGTGGATCCTATTTTGAATAGCGGTTAATTATATAAATAAAAAAACGGCTTACTGAATTTTTTCAGTAAGCCATTTTTTTTTATTCAAAACCTATGAAGTTTTTAAAATATCATAGGTTTGTTCGTTTTGTTGTGCGGTAAATTTTACAAATCAAACTTATCTAAATCATAATCTTTAACAATTTGCATCAACAAATCAGCATAACTTTCATCAATCGAATACCCTTTTTCTTGCAAACCAACTGCCCATTTTTTATAATCAGTTGAACTATATTGTTTCAAATCGGCGAACCTACCTTTGGTAATTAACTCGCTGTGATCACGGAAACTTTTCCACGCACTGGGATAATTTCGGTAGCAAATACCTTGAATTTCGTGTGTTTTTTCGCTCCAACTTGAGCCACAAGTAATGCTAAAATGATTGTTGGCTTTGGTTGATAAATCGCCAGTTCCTGCTTGTCCGTGTAGTAAGGCTTGTGCTAAAATAATCGATGCAGGAATCTCAAATTCCTTCATTTCCTCTACCGCAACGTGCGAATATCGTTTAATATAGGCTTCTTTTTTTGATTTCTTAACATCATTAAAAGTGCCTTCTAAGGTCTTCGGTACTTTCGTTTTTGATTCATCATTGTTACCAAAAAGGAAAGGAAATAACGAAAAGGTTTCGCTGCGGCTATCTTGCTGCATTTTATCTGTAAATCCTTGATTTACATTGCCTTGTGTATTATTCGGAAACTGTTCTTCAAGTGTCGGTGGCGTTTCGGCTTGCGTTCTGAAAGGAGAAGATAAATCAAAATGAATCGTCAAATCCTTATAGGAAAATACCAAAATGATGACTAGCAAAACAGTTACTTTTTGCCAATTATTCGCAAAGAAATTTTTTATTTTATAAATAAAATAATTTTGATGTCTTTGGTACTTTTGAATAAATTTATTGTTGTTCAGCATTGCGATATGAATTTGGTTGTAATCGTTTAGGAACTTGTTTTTATTGGTATAAATATTTTAAACCTCATTTATAAAAACTCTAATTCCTAAATTATTACAATTCGTTTTAACTTGTATGATAATTAAATCAAATTTAAAACAAATTGTTTTAAATTGCAAATGCTTTCTAAATTATTTTTTAGTATTATTAAATAAATATTCTTTCAAGCCGACACATTATGGACATACAAATCGTTTATTCAATAACTTTATTTATTTTACTTAAAAAAACATTAATCAATGAGAAAATTATTAATCGCAATCGCCTTAATCACAATTAGTTACAGTGCAGCGTTGGCACAAAACGAAACGGACGGCAAAAGACAATTTCAATTTAAAACGTACTTATCTACCAATTATCAAAGTTCAATAGGTTATCAAAGTTGGACTTTGGGAACACCAATATTTGCCTTAGCTTGGAACAATCCTGGAAAATCTAATTTTCAGGAGTTACAGACGAGTTTTTATTTTTCAAGGTCAGAAATTAATATATCTTTATTAGAACTTCGATATTCATATAATTTTGCTTTTCCAATTGGAGAAAAATGGATGCCTTATATTGGTGTTGGAGGACAACAAGGTTTTCAAAATTACAGCCATGAAATGTCTTCCTCCCAAGGACGATTTGCTTCCTTAACTAGTCTAATTACAACACCTGGCGTACAATATAAATTCAATAATAAATGGGCTTTGGATTTTAATATTCCATTTCACCTGGCAGAATACGAAATCTCTAATACGACATGGAACGATAATGAATATTCATACTCGGGTTTCAATAACGTTTTAGGAAAAAAAATAAATTTCCGCTTAGGCGTAGCTTATACGTTCTAAAAAAAATGTTAAAAACGGAAGGTATTTTTTAAAATGCCTTCCGTTTTTAATTTTAATTTCTCATTTTAATTTTAATTAAAACCCCTTAACCTATCTTTAAATTCTTTCCCTATTGATTGAGCAAAAATCCTGTTATCTTTGTTTGAATAAAATTGGCTTTCGCCAAAAATCTACAATAATTACCAAACAAGATAATTATAAAAAATGCTGATAACCAATAACTTATCTTTCACTTATCAATCAGCTAACGCAGCGATGACTTTTCCAGACATTAATTGTCAAAGCGGAGAACATTGGTTGTTGTTGGGACAGTCTGGAAGCGGAAAAACGACTTTGCTGCATTTACTCGGTGGCTTATTGCGACCGAAAAATGGCGTTGTACGAATTGGCAATACGGAAATTCAAAACTTAAAACCTGCGGCTTTAGATAAATTCCGAGGTAAAAATATCGGGATTATTTTCCAAAAACCACACTTTGTTACTGCTTTGACGGTCGAGGAAAATATGCAACTTGCTCAATATTTGGTCAACGAAAAGCAAGATAAAAACCGCATCAAATCGCTCTTGGAGAGCCTAAATATGGGGCATAAACTGCACGCCAAAACGAGCGAATTGAGCGAGGGCGAAAAGCAACGAGTGTCTATCGCACGGGCTTTAATCAATCGCCCAGAGGTCATTTTGGCAGACGAACCGACTTCGGCATTAGATGACAAAAACTGCGAAGAAGTCCTCAAACTATTGGAAACACAAGCAAAAGAGCAAAACGCAATCTTGCTTATCGTGACACACGATAATCGTTTGAAAGACCATTTTAAAAATCAGATAAATTTATAATAGTTGGCAGTTTTCAGTTTCAGTTGGCAGTTGTGTCATCGAAAACTGCGAATTGCCAACTGCCTACTCGAAAAAATGAACATTCTATCATTAAGTTGGAAAAATATAATTAACAAACCTTTGTCGATGCTTTTGAGCTTGTTGCTTTTGGCGTTGGGAACGGGTTTGATTTCTATTTTGCTTTTGGTGACGACACAGATTGAGGATAAATTTGAAAAAAATCAAGCTGGTGTCGATTTAATTATTGGTGCAAAAGGAAGTCCGTTGCAGTTGGTGTTGTCGTCGATGTATCATATTGATAATCCTACGGGAAATATTAATTTGAATGAGTTTGAGGCGATGATGGGAACACATCTTGGGCGACGATATATCAAACAAGCGATTCCGATTTCGTCGGGCGATAGCCACAAAGGACACCGAATTATCGGTACAACACAGGCTTATCCAACGCTTTATAAAGCGGAATTGGCGGAAGGCAAAATTTGGGAAAATAAGTTCGAAGTGACGATTGGCAGCGTTGTAGCGGAACGGTTAGAGATGAAAATTGGTGATACCTTTTTCTCCGCTCACGGTGTCGGCGGCGAAGGCGATATGCACGAAGATAAGCCGATGACGGTCGTTGGGATTATGAAACCGACAGGTTCGGTAATTGACCAATTATTGCTAACGGGAGTAGAAACCGTTTGGAGCGTTCACGAGGAAGAAGGCGTGCCTGTGGATTCTGCAAATAGGGAAGTTACCGCAATGTTGATTTTTTGCCGCAACAAATTTGGCGTTTTAACGATTCCAAATTTTGTGAATAAACAAACCAAAATGATGGCGGCTTCTCCTGCCATGGAAACAGCTCGTTTGTACGAATTGACTGGAAATGGCGTTGATGTATTGCGAATTTTGGCGATTATTATTATTGTTGTTTCGGGTTTAAGTATTTTTATTTCTTTATTTTCTTCTTTAAAAGAAAGACAATACGAATTGGCATTGATGCGAGTCATGGGTGCGACTCCGTTGCGACTCTTCGTCTTGGTCATTTTAGAAGGACTTATTTTAGCGATTTTAGGTTACCTTATCGGTATCGGATTGAGTCATTTAGCAATGTATTTGCTCGAAACTTCGTTAGAAGAAAGTTATCAATACGATTTTTCGAGTAGTTTATTTTTGAATGAAGAATGGTATTTATTAGCTGGAGCGTTGGTGTTAGGATTTATCGCAGCCTTGATTCCTGCAATCCGTGCCTCCCGAACAGATATTTCTACGACATTGACGAGCAATCGTTAAATTTTTCGTGTTGATGTGCTGACGTGTTGAAGTTTCAACACATCAACACATCAATACATCAACACACCAAAATATGCAACATAAACTGTTCAAAATCAGCACTTTAGTATTAATAATTGGCTTATTTACCAATGCAAGTATGCCGATGAATTTAGAACAAACACCTCCTGAGGAAACTTGGAAAATATTAGCAAACGTAACGTTCAAAACGAAGAAAGATCCGATGTTGGGTTACGATGTTGATGTACCGATTTTTAGTAAAGAAGTGAAGGAATTGGAAGGTAAAACAATCGAAATTCGGGGTTATATCATTCCCGTTGAAGGCTACAAACAGCAAGGTTATTTTGTATTTTCGGCTTATCCGTACAATTTATGTTACTTCTGCGGCGGTGCTGGCCCCGAAACGGTAATGGAAGTTTTTGCCAAAAAAGGAACAAGCGTAAAATACACGGCAAAACCGATTACGATTAAAGGAAGATTGGTTTTAAATTCTAAAGACGTGAATAAATTGATGTATTTATTGGAAGATGGGGTTTTGGTGGAGTAGGGTAGCACTGCTCTCCAGAGCGGTGAGTTGATAGTTCTTTTTAATTTTCATCATCAGAAAAAACTATCCAGTGTTTGAACGAAAACCCTCCATAAAAAAGAAAAGTGACTCTATTTTGGTTGTTTGAAAAACGCCAATTGAATTCTCAAATTTACTTTTTTATAATCACCGAGGTTTTGGGACAGGTATGATTTGATATGTCGTTTTCAAATATTATATTTCTGTCTTCTTTGCTGTTTTTTGGGCAACAAAAAATATAATATGGACAGTTGATAAACCTAAAAAAAGCCTTTTTCAAATATTTGAAAAAGGCTTTTTTGTTCTATACCAAACTGAAGTTTGGAGCTACTTCTTAAACATATCTTGTAATTTCATCGCAACCGCCATGTCACCTTGGATTTTTAATTTCCCAGTCATTACCGCCATCATTGGATTCAAATCCCCTTTGATTAATTTTTGAAAATTATCAGGTGTAATCGTCACCGTACAATCGGCAGGTAAATCTTCATTAGAAACTACATTTTCGGTACCTCTACTATTGACGTGAATAATGCCGTCGCCTTTTAAGTTTAACTTAATCGACAAATCCATTATAGGCATTTCCGCAGCACGTCCTTTCAAAAACGTTGTTAATTCTTGTGCGTTCATATTTTTGTTACTGAATTCTGGATTTTGGCTACAGGAATTCGTAGGAACGATAAACCGGTAGTCAACAGCCAGTATCTATTTAGCGTTTGATAAGCCCGTAACTTCTTTCACTTCCCGAAGCGTTTCTTGTGCTTTTTTGCGAATTTCGAAAGCGGAGGCTTTAATTTGATTTTTAACTTCTTTTTTATTAGACAACAATTCTTCTCGGTTTGTTTTGAATTTTTGGCTTAATTCAATCAAAGCATCGGCGACTGCATCTTTTAATTCGACATATTTCAAATTACCCGATTCGTATTGCTGCATCAAAGTTTGGCGTTCGTCTGTTTTATTCGTTGCTTTTAATAGTTCAAATAAATTGTAAATACCAGCACTCATTTCACCATTCGTTTCCTCGCCAGTGTCGGTCACCGCAGAACGGACTTGTTTACGAATTCGTTTCTCTTCCGCAAAAACATCGATATAATGTTTTTCACCTAAACTTTTGCTCATTTTTTTGAACGGGTCAGCAGGTGACATGACTTTCGGCACTTCCGTAAATAACGGTTCTGGAAGCGTGAAAAAGTCTGCTTTGAAACTATTATTGAAACGTTGAGCGATATTTCGAGAAAGCTCCAAATGTTGTTCCTGGTCTTTGCCAACTGGGACAAAATCTGCTTTATAAATCAAAATATCTGCCGCTTGTAACACAGGATAACCAAACAAACCTGCCGATATGAAGGCATCTTTGCTGCCTTCTTGTACTTGCTGCGTTTTGTCTTTAAATTGTGTCATGCGGGAAAGCTCCCCATACGAACAGACCGTACTCAAAATCCAGCTCAATTCTGTGTGCTCTGGAATCATAGATTGAATGAACAAATTGTTCGCATCAACGCCACAAGCCAATAAATTAAAGGCTAAATTCCATGTATTTTCACGTAATTTTTTAGGATTATAAGGCATCGTCATCGCATGATAATCCACGATTCCGTAATAACAATTATATTGACCTTGCAATTTGACCCAGTTTTGAACAGCTCCAAAGTAGTTGCCAAAGTGCATATCACCGGTAGGCTGAATAGCCGATAAAACGTTTTTCATGTTTTTGATTCTTATTGAGCGAAAGCAAAATTCCGATTTTTTTTCGGGAATGCTTGATACTTGTTGAGCAAAATCTCTCTTTCGGTCAACAAGTATTTAGCTATAAAACTGCAATTACAGAAATCTCTACATTCACATTTTTTGGTAATGTTTTGACCGCTACGGCTTCTCTTGCGGGTGCTTTATCATCATCAAAATATTCAGAATAAACATCGTTAATATCACCATAATCATCCATGTTTACCATGTAGATAGTCACTTTAACGACGTTCTCGAAAGATGCACCTGCTTTGTGCAAAACCGCTATAATGTTCGTCATTACTTGACGAGTTTCGGTCTTAATATCGTCCAAAACCAATTCCTTTGTTACGGGATTAATCGCAATTTGACCCGAAAGAAATAACATTCCATTAGCAATAATGGCCTGATTATACGGGCCAACTGGGGACGGTGCGTTTTCTGTATTTACAATCTGTTTCATTTGAAATTTTTAGTTTGTTGATTCGTTAATCAATTAACCACAACGCAAAAAGCCCCACATCCAGAGGACGGGAGCTTGATGGTTTTTAATATCTTTGATAGCTTTGGTAAGCTATGCAGCTGATTCGTCATAATTAACGACAACTTGTCCTTTATAATACAAGTTACCTTCATACCAATAAGCTCTGTGCCAAAGATGTGGCTCGCCTGTTTTTTGACAAACTGCTATATTCGGAGCTACAGTCTTATAATGTGTACGGCGCTTACGTTTGCGTTGTTTGGATATTCTACTCTTTGGATGTGCCATTTTTCCTCTTTTAAGGTTTCCTCAATTCGTTATTATAATCTGTGAATTACTTCACGTTTTTTTATTAAAGTCTTTTAATGCTGACCAAATATCTTCTGGATTTTCATCTTCGATATCATCATATTCTTCTTCTAAAGAAAAATCTGACATATCGAAACCACAACTTGGCTGGTCGTCATTATCTAACGCACAGGCTCGTTTTAGTGGCAAATTAAGATGTAAAACCTCATAAATTATTGGTGCAACATTCAAATCTGTTTCGATGTCTTTGATGTAAATAATTTCTTCTTCTTCTCCAACTTCGGATCTCATTTTGACGATAAAGTGTTGTTTGCCTTTGATTGGTAAATCAAAGCTTTCAACGCATCTATCACAAACGGTTTCGAACGTTCCTTCAAAAGAAAAATCCAAAACGAACATTGATGGTTGCTTATCAAAAGCTAAGTTAACTTTAAAAGTTGACTCTGTGATAAGTGAATCATCGAAGTTTTTAAAGAAATCTTTATCTACTTCAAAATCGAAATAATGTGTTCCATTTTTCAATCCCGAAAACGGGATTTCATAGGCAATCAATGCTTTCATTGCTATACATTTCACAAATGTGGTGCAAAGGTATAATTTTCTACCCTTTTCTAAAATATTTTTTTAATTATTTTTCATTCCTTTGGTTGAAAAGTAATTAATGCTAAATCATTTCTGATAAAACTTGTTCAATAGTCGCTTTGTTTCCAAACGCTTGAACCGTTTCTGATACGCTTGCTTTCACTTTAATCTTCGTCGTTAATTTTTTGATTTTCGTTGTCAATTGAAGCAACAACTTCAAACTTTCTTCATCTTTAGCGTAAAAATGCCAAATTGCCTGCGTCCCATCTTCTACAATTGCGATATAACCACCATTGTTCTCGAAACGGTAGGTTGTTTCGTTAGCTACTAAAATATATGTTGTAGAAATTTCATGCATTGCAAAACGCATAGTTCTTAAAATATCATCCGTTGCAATTTTATAATTCGCTTTCATATAAAAACCTTCTGAACGAGGTTGTATTACTAAAGAGTCCCAAATACTGAGGTACAATTGTTTTGAAAACTTATGCGGGTGTGAAATTAGCGTTTCAGGAAAATCCTTGTCATGTAACATGACCTTGGGATCATCTAATTCATTTTTTAAATTTAAAAACCACGTCCATGAGTGATTTTTTTCTGTAAATAAGGGAATTACCCTTCGTTTTTTTAATAAATCCAAATGTTTATCGTCTAACCCTTCAAAATGTTCTAATTGTCCGAATAAAAAAAGTGGATTGACTTCCAAGAAAACACTAAAATCAAATAGCGTATCCAACATATTACCAATTAAAAAATACTCTTTTACAGCATTAGGCATTTTGAAGTTATAATTGACTTCAATTTCCCTAACGACATCCAGTCGAGTCATATCAATAATTGGTTCTATACCTAATAAATAAAATATAGGTTGATGGTATTTGAGCGTCATTTTTAGGCTTGATTTTTAGTATATTTCATAGTTTGTACAATGTAAAAGGAATTTTTTTAAAAAACCAAATGTTAGGTAGTAAAAATTAAATCATTTTAATAATTCCCCCAGCTTATCAAAGTTTATTAAAACCAAAATTAACATAATGAATAATCAAATAGTTAAAAAACTAAGTAAATTTCTTAGCTATGTACTTCGACACGACCCGAAAAAGCTAAATCTAACGATGGATAAACAGGGTTGGGTTAGTGTCGCCCAACTTTTGGAGAATCTTGATGATATTTCGGTGGAAATATTAGAAGAGGTAGTCGCTGAAAATGATAAAAAACGATTTGCTTTTAATGAGGACAAAACCAAAATTCGGGCAAATCAAGGTCATTCAATTGCGATTGAATTGAATTATTCACCCGTTGAGCCGCCCGAATTTCTATTTCACGGAACGGCAATTAAAAATATGGATTCCATCAAAAAAAGTGGCATTATAAAAGGAAACCGTCATCAAGTACATCTCTCTTTAGACAAAGAAACGGCTACAAATATTGGTAAACGACACGGCAAACCTGTGATTTTAGTTGTTCAATCAAAAGCAATGCACGAAGCAGGATACCAGTTTTTTGTTTCTGAAAATGGCGTTTGGCTAACCGAATTTGTACCAGTCGAGTTCTTTTAAACGAAGGACGGAAAAAGACGGATGCTTCGCTTGACGAAGGACGAAAATTAAAAGTCCCGTCCTTCGTCTCTCTTTTTTTAATACCCTTTTTTGTAACGTTTCAAATACGACTCTTCCAAAAATTTCAAGTTACTTTCAGAAATATATAAATCGCTTTCCATTCCTTGAAGTTCAGTCCTCAAATCTTTTAGGTGTAAGTATTCTACTCGTAATTCGGCGCCTAATTGCGTTTGCTTTTCGACTTCAGGAATCCGTTGTTTTTTGCGTTTCCCTTTCATCGTATGTATTAAAATCAAACCGCAGTCATTGACAAATCTATCCCAACCGACATAGAATTCAGTCGGCATTGCTTTTGCCATATTGAGCGTTTTGTCATCAACGTAATGTAAATCAATTAACTGCTGAACGTAGGTATCCGCAACAGGTTGAGTGACATCGTGTACTAAAGGAAGGTTTTTTGGATGAAAGTGTTCGCTAAAAACGCCTTCCAAAGTATCGCCACTTCTATCGATACCGCCCAAAAAATATGCTTCAAAAGTGGCATCTGCGTGTGCCGCAAAAGCAATTCTGTCCGTATTATCTACGTAGGTAGAAAGGTATTCTTTATGTGCCAGACGATATGCAGGTGTTAGTACGTCCATCATTTTTTGAGCGAAAGCAAATTTTTCAATTCTTTTATTTCCGCTGCCGCTATTTCTAAAAGTCGTATATTCCGTAATCACTTCGGTTGCAAAATAAGGCAGAACATCAGCAAGTAAATTAGACATACAGCTTTCTCGATTTTTGACTGCATTATCTCGTATTTCAATGCGTTCTTCTTCGGCCTTATAAGCAGCTTGTCGAGCATCAAAAGTAGCTTGTTTACTATTTATTTCCACTTTTTTTGAAGAAATATTTCTTTTCAAAGTATTGACTTCCGAGCGTTTGTCATCAATTTCGTTTTCAAAAGTGATTTGTATAGCGGACTTTTTTTGTGCGGAAATACCGGTAAGCATTAAAAACGTAAAAAGGCAAAATAGTAGAATGGTTTTGTTAATTCGTAAAGTTTTTACAGTGTACATAATAGTTTGATATTTAAGAAATTATAATTTTTTTCAATGTGATTTCAATACTTTTACGAAGTAAAAACATTAAAAGTTTTAATTTTATTTCAGGTTAGAATGTATATTTATAAAGCTAATGGGAAAGGGGTTGAAATTTATGCCAAGTATTCGGAAAGAACATAAATACAAAAAAATAGTCGAGTGAAATAATTTTCATTCGACTATTCTTCAAACGTTTATTTAAAAGGCATACAAATACCACGTTATTGCGAAAAATACGCAATTCGTCTTAGTTACAAGCTGCACAATTAATCGTTTGACAATCCATTGGTTGTGGGCAATATAACGCATTACCACAAACATCAATAATTGTTATGTCACACTCCGAATTCAATGATTTGATGGTAAAACCACGTAAGCCTTCAAAGTTTTCAGTGGACATTTCAGAGTACATATATTGATGCTCTCCGCCGCCCATGACTGCCGCAACACCGCTTTCATACTTCACGATACTGATGCTACTTGCAGAAAAACGGCTATCTTTGATACCGTCTGTGTAACCGATAGTTTTCAATAATCTATCTAACTCTACACGGTTTCCGCTTTTATTTTCAGCGTGTAAAGATTTAAGTTTGCTATAAACCGCATCTGATGTTTTCAAATCTACCATTGAACCAAACTGTTGATTGTGGCTCAAAGTTGAAACTTTCACGGGTGCTTTCCCTCCTTTACTTTCTGGTTTTCTACAAATACGTAATTTGCACTGACCATCTTCCATGTAAGACGTAACGGTGCTGTTACTTGAATTATAACCGGCAGGATAAGTAATTGGAGCTGATTTTTTAGACACGATTCTTTGTCCAGCAGCAGATGTCGTTTTAGAGGAGTAAGTCGGATTTGACAAACTTGATGGATAGAATGCGTTTCCGCAAATTTCCATAATTGTTATATCACAACCGTTTACAGATGTGATTTTGTAGCCCTTGAATTTCTGGTCTGTGCCAGGAGCAATACTTGCGTAAAGGTAAGAGTTGCCACCTGCACCCAACATACCTGAAACCCCAGCGTCATAAATTACAGGATTTACTTTATCAACTGTAAATGACATATCATTGAAACCTTTGAAACCCATTGCTTTCCAAAGTTTATCTAATTCCGCAGCGTTACCCTTGCTGTTTTCAAAATAGATACGTTTTAAGTGGTCATAGACTTCTTGTGTTGTGGTGTAGTTACTAAGCGTCTCAAATTGTGGGTTTGAACCCAAACGAGGTAAATTTTTCGGAGAACGATTCGTTGGTGCGTTAAATACGATGTGTTTTCCCGAACAGCTTTGTTCAATAACCGTTTCGACAGTTGAAGATGCGTAAGTGATGCAGTAACAAGAATCACCTTGTACGTAACAACTTCTGTAAGTGTCTTGTGCGAATACAGAACTTACTGCAAAAAGCATCAAACGGAAAGTGTACTTTTTAAAAATTTCATAAAATAAAAGGTTTTGTTTTGAAAAAAAATTAATAATTTCAGTTTATTCAATTCAAATTATAGGTTTTCTTGACGTAAAGTTATTAAAAAAGTATCAAGAGAAAATTATAAAAATTTTTATCTAAAGAAGTAAATTGTAAAAAAAATCCCGAACAATGAAAAGAAGAATCTTATCTGGCAGCTTATTCGTCATTAGTTTTATTGCATTATCCTTCCAGTCAAAAATCCTCGATTGGGGATTTTTTGGGCATAGACAAATCAATCAGAAGGCAGTTTTTACCTTGCCGCCGGACTTGATTAATTTTTATAAACCTAATATTGATTTCGTTAAGGAACACGCAATTGATCCGGATAAACGACGGTATGCCTCGAAATACGAGGCGGTTCGCCATTTTATCAATCCCGATGAGATTGACGTTTATCCTTTTGATGTTTTTCCACGGAAGTGGTCAGATGCACTCGCCAAATTTACAGATATTTATTTAATTACCAACAAAAATGATACACTTCACTTATTCGGACGGTTTCAAATGGATTTTCAAGATGACGTTATTGTTGTCAATGCTAAAGATTTGCCTGAGGCAATGGATAAAAAACGATTGATTTTAGATAAATATCAATATATTAAATTTATTCAAAAAAATATTATTCGTAATTATTACGAATCAGAATGGGTTATTCCGAATGAAGTTTTTGATTCCGTTTTGGTAGAAGAGGGCGTTTTGCTTTCGCTAAAAGTGGACGTTAAAAAGGTATTTGCGGTGGATAGATTATCAGAAATCGGGATTTTGCCGTGGCATTTACAAACGATGCAATACCGTTTGAGTCGTGCGTTTGAAGAAGGTGATGTGAATAAAATCCTTCGACTTTCGGCAGATTTTGGGCATTATATCGCAGATGCTCACGTTCCGCTGCACACGACCAAAAATTATAACGGTCAATACACGAATCAGCGAGGGATTCACGGATTTTGGGAAAGTCGTTTGCCAGAGCTTTTTGCGGACGAAAGTTATGATTTTTTTGTTGGTAAAGCCGAATATATTGAAGACGTAACGAAACATTACTGGGATATTATTTTGGAAAGTAATCAGCTGGTTGATAGCGTTTTATTAATAGAAAAATCGTTGCGGACGCAGTTTGATGAAGACGAAATTTATTGTTATGAAAATGTTGGTAAAACGACAGTTCGGACGTATTGCCGAGGGTTTTCAGATGCTTATCATGAGCGAATGTCGGGTATGGTGGAAACTCGAATGAAAGCGGCAATTCGGGCGGTCGGTGATGCGTGGTTTACGGCATGGGTCGATGCTGGGCAGCCGAATTTGATGAGGAAGGAAGTCGCTTTGACGGAAACGGAACGAAAGGAATTGGAGGAAGTCGAAAAGGCTTTTCAAAATGGAAAAATCATCGGGCAGGAACATGGAAATTAGCAAAAGACAAAATAATAGCGAGAATTTCCTGTTGAAATTCTCGCTATTATTTCATATCTTTTTTACAACGCTGAAAATCTAATATCTAAAAGCAAAGCGGTCTAAAATCCAAAACCTACAAAATAATTCTTGAACCTAAGGACAAACCATAATTTTGATAACTTTCTTGGTCTATTCCAATTTTCGTGATAGAATGTTGAAATATTGGTTCAATAAAAAAACTATATCGGCCACCTGTCTGATACTCCAAACCTAAGCCAATATCCACTGTCATAAACGAACTTGTATTCATTGAGCCACTTTGTAAAACACCTGAATTCGCACCTGCCGCTTCAGCGGCACTCATTGCATCTGCCGTAATTTTACCATCTCGAAGATTGAAAATGCCATTCGCTAAAGAAGCTGCTTGTGTGCTTTTGACGACTTTCATAATCATGCCTGCGGTAATTCCCGTGACGCCGTACAACCGAATTCTATCATCTTTTTTGATGTTATAATTCACCCTTATCGGAACTTGAATGATGCCTAATTTTACATCTTGAATACTACTTAGTGTAAACTGATTATAAGAATTTGCAAAAACGGCTTGTTCTCTTGCAACGTAGGATTTATGATTGTAAGTAATGCCTGACGATATTTCAAATTTATTAGAAAGTGCGTAATCAATCCCCAAACCTGCTGAAATTCCCGATGCCGTTTTTTGTCTGCTATAACTTGCGTTATTATTCGTAAACGTAGCATATTGCGGACTCACAAAAGCTTTCATTCGCAAACGGTAGAATGATGCTTCGGCGAGCGTATAGTTACCCAACAAATTTTCTTTAGCGTTTTTATTTATATTAAATGATTTTTTATCCAAAAAATTAGCATTTTCAGTACTTATAACTGCTTCTGTTACTGAATTTTCTGTTGAGTTGTTTGTTGAATTATTTGTATTAAAAGCCCTACCTTTTTTGTTTGGATACGTGACCAAAACTTGATCGGTTTCTTTCGTTTCCAAAGTTGCGATAGGTTTATCAGCCGTTGCAATCGTCGTTTTACCGTTACTTTCCATTGGCGGAACGGTATTTATTTTATCTATATTAATAATTGGTAAGTTCAATTCAAAACTACTATTCGAGTTTGGTGTAATTGATGGTTTTACATTTTCTATATTTCCCGATGATTGATTATCAAAACTGTTTTCAGATGACGGACTGAAAATTGATAAATTATGAATAGCAGGTATTGGGTTTTCATTTGCTTGCGGTTGAGTCTCCTCAGCAGTGATATTTTCTAAGTTTTTGTTATTTTTATTAGTCGTTGCATTTTCGATAGGATAAATTATTGAATCGGAAGATTTTTGTTTGAATGGTAAGAAATTACCAATAGTCCAAATCGCAAAAATGAATAAAAATAATTCAATAGATTTTGTAATAATTAATTGACGACGAATTTGCTCCGCTTCCATTAGTACACTTTCCATCGCAGCCCAATCAGAAGGCATTGCTGTTTCAAATTGGCGCAAAGCCGCTTTTGCAGCCTCGTCAATTTCGTTAGGAAAACCAGCGTTATCTAACGCCTCGTCCATCATTTCCCAATCCATTGCAGTAAAAGGAACGGCATAATTTTCTAATGCAGACTTTGCCAAATCATCTATTTCGTCTGGTATTTCAGCATCTAAAGCAGCTCCCATGATTGCCCAATCGGCAGGACTATATTTAACTTGAAAATCCCCCAAAGCAGATTTTGCGGCTTCGTCCACGTCATTCACGTCCAAGTCATCCAAAGCAGCTTCCATCGCAAGCCAAGTACTTGCATCAAAAGGTACTTCCATTTCTTGAAGTTGTGTTTTCGCAGTTTTGTCCACGGGAGTTGATTCGTCAGCATCGAGCATATCTTCCATAAAAGCCCAATCCTGAGGTATATCGACCTCGAAGTTTTCCAAACTTTGTTTAATAAAAGTGTCTAACGACTTATTTTCCATAATTAGGGTATTTTGAAGCTAACATAGCTTTCAGTTTTGAGCGTGCTTTGACCAGATTCGAGCGAGAAGTGCTTTCCGAAATGCCCAATTCATCGGCAATTTCTTTATGTGCATAACCTTCTATGGCGTACAAATTAAATACAGCACGATAAGCGGGTGATAATTTTTGCACCGCTTTCATAATCTCTTGTGCCGAACAGTTACTAATCGGATCGGGTTCAGCGGAACTTTGATGCTGCGCATTTTCCAAGTCTTCCGTTCTTCGGCGAATACTTTTGCGATAGTAATCAATTGACGTATTAATCATAATTCGCCGAATCCATGCACCAAGTGAAGTTCCCGGTTTGTACTTATCAAGATTCTTAAAAACCTTGATAAATCCTTCGTGTAGAATATCACGAGCATCTTCATTATTGGTTGCGTAGCGCAAACAAACCCCCATCATTTTACCGTAATATGTTTCATACAGTTGTCGTTGAGCCCAACGCTCTTTGTTGATACACGCAGTAATCAGATCCTGTTCTTGTTGTTTCAAATCTAAGGCAATATCCATTTGTAAATGGTTTTGATAAAAAGCGAACTCTCTCCTTCCGCCTTTCTGTAATGAATGCCGTTACAGCATTATTGAATAAATCATCAATAAAAAGGAAAATTGTAAAATTTTACACCATATACAACTTTTGAAAATTAAGGTTTTCTAAAAATAACGAACTAAAAACGTTAAGATATTAAAACTTGCTGCCAATGTTGCTAAATATTGCCGGGATATTTTGGGTTCTCCGACAATATTTGCAAAGACTAATCGCATCGTTGTTCATTTCGTTTTTGCTTTTAGACCTTTATTTGAAAGTAGGTGGAATATGGAATTGTTATTTGAATAATTATAAAATTAAAAAAATGAAGTCTGCTAAATTACTTGCTCTTGATTTATTATATTTTATTGGTAATCATATTTTATCAAAAATAGGATAAATTAGTAGAATGAAATTTTTCAATTAATTGATGAATATTGTGATATTATCATTAATCGTACAAAATACTTCAGCAGTTATTAAGAAGTATTTATCTATATTTATGAAATAAATAACGGCTATCGTTTTAGTATTGTAAGTAAGTGACAACAATATTTATCATTAAAAAAATGATAGTAAAGTAGGAGTGTCCAGTATAATTTTACTACCGCCTTTTTAACGTTGATAAAACTAAATCTCAGATTTATAACCGTAGAAAATCGCTCAAGTAATGCCCAAAGTAGCATTCTTAAATTACACAATATTTTAATTGAATTTGATTATTCATTATTAATACTTATTTTGAAGAAAATTTCAATCATAATTACTAATTCTTTTGAGGTTTTGGGGAGTATTGGCGTTAATACTTACTCCTTTAAAATCCTCTAAAAACAAAAAAATCATGAAAAAATTATTACTCTTCAGTTCGCTATTATTTTCACTTACGTTAAATGCTCAAATATCGAGCGATAATTTCGACGGTTATAATGCGGGTGCCTTTGATGGACAATGGACTACGGGCAATTGGGTAGGTTGGTTCGGTGCGGTTTCTAATATTGAAATATCGACTACTCAAGCATACAGTTTACCCAATTCGATGTTGGTAGATAGTGATACGGATGACATCGTGGCGTTGTTTGGTACATTAAATCAAGGTACTTACGAAATTACGTTTTACCAATACATTCCTTTAGGATTTGGTTCGTATTTCAATGTTCAACATAATTATACCAATTCAGCAGGCGATTGGGCTGCTGAAGTTTATTTTGGTGATAATACATCAGGAACGGCGCGTGTACAGACTAATAATGTGAGTACGCCTTTTACCCCAGTTTATGATCAATGGGTTGAAAATAAATTGGAGTTTAATTTCGTGACCGATGTAGCCAACTATTATTATAATGGTGTGCTGGTTCATACTTGGGCAGTCACCACAAATGCAGCAGGCGGCGTAGGATTAAATCAAGTAAATGCCATTAATTTTTATGGTTCTTGCGATGGCGTCGGTTGTACAACACAAGGGTATTTTGATGATTTGACCGTTGTTCAGACAGCAGTTCCTGCACAGTATGATGCAACAATTTTGACAAAAAACTATCCAATGCCTTACACGCAGATTCCTGATAGCTTGATGACACCAATGTCACTCTCGGCAGAAGTTGTAAATTATGGAACAGTGAGCGTTACTGATGTACAGGTCACTTTCAAGGTATTAGATGGTGGTAATAACGTGGTACATACCGAACTTTCTAACATAATTCCATCTTTATTTCCGAATACTTCGGCAACGGTTTATGGTGGTTCTGGTGCATACACACCGGAGAATATGTCAGACGTTTATATGATTATTTATGATGTGAGTATTACAGAAATGGATGATAATCCACAGAATAATGCTGATACTTTGTTACTTAATGTGGTGGTAACTGATAGTACTTACGCCAAAGACGATGGAAATTACACAGCTGGTTTAGGTGCGAATGGTGCTTCTCCTATTATCGGACAGAATTTTGAGTTCGTCGCAGATATTTTGGTTCATTCTGTAACGACTTCTTATACTGGTGGTTTGGCAGGCGATGGCATTAGTTTATTGATTTATGAAACAGATCCGGTTACCAAACTACCGACCAGTAATGTTTATACTTCGGCTACTTATACGCTGCCTTCCGCAGGTACAGGTATCGGAAATGATGAATACGTTACTTTTCATATTTCACCAGCAATTCAATTAGATTCGGGTTTATATTCATTTGCAATTCATCAAATGGCGGCAAATGATATTGGTATTTCTACATCAGAAGACATTTATATGCCTCGAACAACGGTACTTTCATTAAATGGTGGTGCAACTTGGGCACCTGCGGAAAATTTTGGTTATGAAGTCGCCCTTAATATCCGCCCAACGGTTTCTTTAGTACCAGAAGAAGATCCAAGTAATACACAATCAATCGAAAGTTTGGAGGTTTTGGCGGTTCAACCGAATCCAACGAAAGGCGTATTTATGGTTAATTTAGAATTGTCTAAAAAAGAATCGGTAAAATTGGATATTTTTAATATTCAAGGTCAATTGATTCAATCAAAACAAATGGGCGATATTACGAATTTACAAGAGCAAATTGATTTAACGAATGAAAGTACAGGTTTGTATTTGGTTCGTTTAACGATTGGTAATGAAGTAATTACAAAACGAGTTTTGGTAGATTAAGCTAAGTGATATTAGGAATAAAAACGGTTCTACCTTTAAAAGGTCGAACCGTTTTTTTTTGACTGAATTTTCGATAGAATCGACGTACTATCCGTAATGTTTTTATTTTTCTTGAATTGATAGAATTTGCAATTAAGCCATGACGATTTGAGACTTACAGTTATTAATTAGTTGATTAATGAATTTACTTTCTCAATTCCATTAATCTTTTTTCAATCGCTGCCAAATACTCGTCTTCTTTATCCAAGTTACGAGCATTTTGATAATCTCGAATTGCAGATTTCTTATCACCCATTTTTTCGGAAGTTAAAGCTCTGTAATAAAAAGCTTTTGTCATGGTTGGTTCAACTTCGGCAGCGATATTGAAATTGGCGTAAGCCTGTCTCAATGAATCATATTCTAAATAAATAATACCGATATTAAAATAAGGATCAGCGTATTCACGGTCAATTTGATGAATTAACTTAAACGTTTTAATTGCCTCATTATCCATTTTTCGATTCGTGTAATACATTCCTTTTGCGTATAAAGTTGGGACGTGATTCGGGTCAATTTCCAAAGCATTATTAAAATACTGCAAGGCTAATTTTCCGCTACCGTTATTTCGCCAAAGTAAACCCAATTCGTAATAACCATCTAATAAATCGGGGTCTTGCTCAACAGACGTTTGCAGGGCGTTAATTGCTTTTGTGGTATCGCCCATTATTTTATAATTCACGCCCATCATGTAAAATGCTTCGGCATTCATCGGCGAAATTTCCAAAATAGAACTTGCCGTTTGAATTGCCGCACCGTGTTCATTCAAGATCATTTGAAATTCAGACAATTTCAAAAGTGTTAAAATATCGGTTGGGAAACGTTCTGCCGCATTTTGCATCGTTTCTAATGCTTTTTTAGATTGGTAATAATCCAAATACGCATTTGCTAAAATTCCATGATAAGCTGCTTCGTTTGGATTTAACTCAATCGCTTTATTCAAATCATTGATAGCCGCATCATAACTTTCTAAAGCATAAAAAGCTTCGCCACGTTGAGCATATAATAAAGCCTTTTCGGGTGCTCTTTCGATAGCTTGTGTCAAACTATCAATATACGGATTGACCGCCACGACCTCTTTTTGCGTATCGGTATTTTTACTACCGCAACTGCTGAAAATACTAACAGAAAGAATTAATAAAGCAGCCGTTAGTATTGCGAAATGTTTAAATTTAAAGGACATATATTTTAGTATTAATTGAAAAATTTATTAAAAAAATTAATATTGTAGTATTTTGAGAATTAAGCACTAAATTAGGGCATTACTAATTTATCGTATAAAGCCATAAAATCGTATTTTATCTAAATAATATGATTTCAATATTGCGAAAGTTCTGACAGATGAAACGATAGTCAAATAAAATATCTTCAAAAGTATTAAAATTTTTATGGAGATATTGATGAAAAAACATCATTTATTGATTTTTCATTTAGGGCTTATGATAGAAATAGGAGGGTAGAGGGTATTATGTACTTTGTGTTTCAGGAAAATGCTTTAAGATGTAGGTTGGAAATAATCATTAAAGAATTCTTAATACTATAAATAAAATGCGCGTAAGATAATGGAATTTAAAATTATTTTCTTGAGGCTACTTTTTTTAATTATTGATTATCAATCAGATATGTAGTTCAATAATCGGTAGTTTACTTTTTTTTAATTTTAAGTCAAGATATAATTGGCAAATTATATTCTTTTCGATAAATTAGCATCAACAGAATTCTTAAATTGAATATTATTTAGAATGTCCCTTTTTTGACTTTAACAATGTTGAAAATAATTTAATATTTATGGCAATAGAACGATTTATTAATTTTCTAACTTACGAAAAACGTTATTCTGACCACACGATAATAGCTTATGAAAATGATTTGAAAGAATTTCAGACATTTATTGAAGAAACGTATGCTTTGGATAGTTTGATGGAAGTAGAACCGACCTATATTCGTTCTTGGATTGTTACTTTATTAAGAGATGGTAGGACAAATTCGACCGTGAATAGAAAAATTGCCAGCGTAAAATCTTTTTATAAATTTATTCAAACAATATCATCTGAAACGATAGCGAATCCGACAAAAAATTTGATTACACCAAAAAAAGAAATACACTTACCCTCGTTTTTGAAGGAATCAGAAATTGAACAATTATTAAATAGTTTTGGGGAAACAGAAAATTTCACCATATTACGGGATAAAACAATAGTTGAATTATTATATGCGACGGGTATGCGTCGTTCAGAATTGATTTCCTTAACGGTTTCAAATATTAATTTTGAGCAGCGATATATTAAAGTACTCGGAAAAAGGAACAAAGAACGAATTATTCCTATCGCTAAGCGGATAGTGAATAGTTTGAAGGAGTATTGGGATATTCGGTTTGCAGATTATGGTAATGAATATGAACATTTCTTTTTAACAGAAAAAGGAAAACCGCTTTATCCTAAAGCAATATATAATATAGTGAATCACTTTTTAGAAGGTTTCACAACGATTCAGCAGAAAAGTCCACATATATTAAGACACTCCTTTGCAACACACTTACTTAATAATGGTGCGGAATTAAATGCTATTAAAGACTTATTGGGGCATGAAAGCCTTGCAGCAACACAAGTATATACACATACGACATTAAATAAATTAAAAAAAGCGTACTTAAAAGCACATCCTAAAGCAAGTAATTTGTAGGATATGCAATTGTAAATTTTTAAATAATTAGATTATGAAAATACAAACGCAATCAATCCATTTCGATGCGGATATAAAGTTGACAGACTTCATTGAGCAGAAATTAGAAAAATTAGAGCGATTCTACGACCATATTATTATGGCTGATGTAATTTTACGATTAGAAAGTAATGGACAGGTAAGAGATAAAGTTGTCGAGATTAAGCTAAAAGTACCTGGAACAGTTTTAATAGCCAAAGAAACAGAAAAGAGCTTCGAGGCAGCAGTGGACTCATCTGTAGAGGCTTTGCGCCGCCAAATAATTAAGCACAAAGAGCGTGTACGCAGTTAAGGTTTAAATTTATTAAAAAAAAGTTAAAAAATGTTTGGAAAAAAGGCTTATGTAGCTATCTTTGCGGCTCATAAGCCTTTTGACTGTCTAAAAGGGAAGTGGAAAAAGCACGAACAAAAAAATATTTAAACTTTTTTTAATAAATATTTTGATTTCTTAAAAAAAGTTGTAAATTTGCGTTCGTTTTTGAGGAAGAGTTGTTTACGACATTAAAATGATAATGTTATTTCCTCTAAAAAATAGATAATGCCAGTGTAGCTCAGTTGGCCAGAGCAGCTGATTTGTAATCAGCGGGTCGGGGGTTCGAATCCCTCCACTGGCTCTAAAAATCGAATGAACCATTCGATTTTTTTTTGGGGATGCGCCGAAGTTGGAGAGTCGGGGCAGACTGTAAATCTGTTGCTTAGGCTGAATAGGTTCGAATCCTATCATCCCCACGATTTACCAAATATCGTTTGATATTAAAATGCGGGCGTAGCTCAGTTGGTAGAGCATCAGCCTTCCAAGCTGAGGGTCGAGGGTTCGAGTCTCTTCGCCCGCTCCAAAATTTTAGTAAATAAAAGATTAGGGCGAGCCCTTTTTCTTTTATTTACTATTTTGAGTAAGCATCAATTAATTTTGATGCCGATGTAGCTCAGGGGTAGAGCGTTTCCTTGGTAAGGAAGAGGCCACGGGTTCAATTCCCGTCATTGGCTCAAAAGATTGCAATATTATTAATCTTATACATTACTTTCAAAAATAATAAACCGATGGCTAAGGAAGCTTTTAAAAGGGGTAAACCACACGTGAATATCGGAACAATTGGTCACGTTGACCACGGTAAAACGACATTGACTGCGGCTATTACACATGTATTGTCCAAAAAAGGACTTGCGAAAAAATCAGATTACGATTCTATTGATGCTGCTCCTGAGGAGAAAGAAAGAGGTATCACAATTAATACAGCACACGTTGAGTATGAGACGGAAAATCGTCACTACGCACACGTTGATTGTCCAGGTCACGCCGATTATGTGAAGAACATGGTTACAGGTGCTGCTCAAATGGATGGTGCTATTCTAGTTTGTGCTGCAACTGATGGACCTATGCCTCAGACTCGTGAACACATTTTATTAGCACGTCAGGTAGGTGTACCAAGCATCGTTGTTTTCTTAAACAAAGCTGACTTAGTTGATGATGAAGAAATGTTAGAGTTAGTTGACATGGAAATCCGTGAGCTGTTAGAGGCTTACAAGTATGATGGTGACAATACTCCAGTAATTGCAGGTTCTGCTCTATTAGCATTAGGTGATGACCCTACAGCTGAGGCTCAAGTGTTAGAATTAATGGCAGCTTGTGATAGCTTTATTCCTGAGCCAATCCGTGAAGTTGACAAACCTTTCTTAATGCCAGTTGAAGATGTATTCACAATCACAGGTCGTGGTACAGTCGCAACCGGTCGTATTGAAAGAGGAATTATTAATGTAGGAGATAAAGTCGAAATTTTAGGTTTCGGTGAGAAGATAGATAGTACAATTACAGGTGTTGAAATGTTCCGTAAGTTATTGGATCGTGGAGAAGCTGGTGATAATGCAGGTTTATTATTACGTGGTATTGAGAAAAATCAAATCCGCCGTGGTATGGTAATTTGTAAACCAGGTACGGTTAAGCCTCACACTGAATTCAAATGTGAAGTTTACGTATTAGGTAAAGAAGAGGGTGGTCGTCACACACCATTTTTCAACGGTTACCGTCCTCAGTTCTACTTCCGTACAACGGATGTGACTGGAGATATCAGCTTGCCAGAGAATGTAGAAATGGTAATGCCTGGTGATAATGTAACATTGACAGTAAAATTAATCAATGCTATCGCAATGGAAAAAGGATTACGCTTCGCTATTCGTGAAGGTGGTCGTACAGTAGGTGCAGGTCAGGTCACTGAAATTATTGCTTAGTATCATTGGAAATTATATAAGGAGGTTGAGCTTAGGTTCAATCTCCTTTACATATATTGGAATACGGGCATAGCTCAACTGGCAGAGTGGCGGTCTCCAAAACCGTAGGTTGTAGGTTCGAGTCCTACTGCCCGTGCAAATAAAAAAAAGGTTAATAGCCGCAGAAATCAATTTGCAGTCTATTAACCTTTTCATTACTAAAGTAATACGATGGAAAAGGTAAAAGAATACATCCTTGAAAGCTACAATGAGTTGGTAAATAAAGTAACATGGCCTACCATGGCTGAGTTGCAGAGCAGTTCTATACTTGTATTAGTCGCATCACTGCTAATAGCATTAGTGGTATTTGCTATGGACTCTGCTTCAAACTTTATATTACAAACATTAATTTACGGTAGCTAAAAATTAAATCTTCTCATGGCAAAACGTTGGTATTGTTTAAGAGTAATTAGTGGAAAGGAAAGAAAGCTAAGAGAACGTATTGAACTTGAGGTGAAACGCTCAAAATGGGATGATTTCCTTACATCTGTGCTTGTGCCTACTGAGAAGGTATATAAAATCAGAAATGGTAAGAAAGTTATCTTAGAAAAGAATATCCTACCAGGCTACATATTAATTGAAGCTGAAGAGGGAAAGTTAAATGGTGAAATGGCACAGTCTATCGCAAACATGACGAATGTGATACACTTTTTGGGAAAACAAGTACCAACACCAATGCGAGAGTCTGAAATTAATCGGATACTCGGTAAAGTTGATGAAGCTAAAGACTCAGGTATATCTTTGGAAGAGCCTTTTATCGTAGGCGAAACAGTCAAAATTATTGATGGACCTTTCAATGAGTTTGTAGGGACTATTCAGGAAATAAATGACGAAAAGAAAAAATTAAAAGTGGTTGTTAAAATTTTCGGCAGAGGAACTGAAGTCGAATTAAACTTCATTCAGGTCGAAAAACAATCATAGATTGAAATAGGTAAATTATTCTGTAACGCAATATATTCAAAAATCATTAGCAATGGCTAAAGAAATTCAAACGTTTATTAAGTTGCAAGTTACAGGTGGTAGGGCTAATCCTGCACCTCCAATCGGACCTGCATTAGGTGCGAAAGGGGTAAATATCATGGAGTTCTGTAAGCGTTTCAACGCAAGAACACAGGAAGACATGGGGAAAACTTTGCCGGTAGTAATCACCGTCTATAAGGACAAATCTTTTGATTTCGTCATTAAGACACCTCCGGCAGCAGTACAATTATTAGAAGCAGCTAAGCAGAAAAAAGGCTCAGGTGTACCGAATCGTAATAAAATAGGTTCAGTATCTTGGGATGATGTTAAAGCAATTGCTGAAAATAAAATGACTGACTTGAATTGTTTCTCTGTAGAATCTGGAATGAAGATGGTAGCAGGTACAGCACGCAGTATGGGACTTACTGTGGATGGTACACCACCTTGGCAACAAGCAAACTAAGTAGGGTATCTTGAAAATGTTCAAGGTACTTGAAGGAAGTTTAGTTAAACTCTAAACGCTATTACCTCAATACAGATGTAATGTCTGTACAAAAAAATTAACATGGCAAAAATTCCAAAAAGAAGAAAAGCTGTCGAAGGTAAGTATGATGCAACTAAGTTATATTCTTTGGAAGAAGGATGTAGCGTCATAAAAGATGTAAATCTTGCACGTTTCGACGCATCGGTGGATGTTCACGTTCGCCTTGGGGTTAACCCTCGTAAAGCTGATCAAGCATTACGTGGTACTGTAACCCTTCCTCATGGGACTGGTAAGTCAAAAAGCGTCCTTGTTTTTTGTACTCCCGATAAAGAAGAAGAAGCAAGAGCGGCAGGAGCTGATTATGTTGGACTTGATGATTTAATCGAGAAGGTTCAAGGTGGTTGGACGGATATAGATGTTATCGTGGCGATGCCAACGGTAATGGCTAAGGTAGGTCGTTTGGGTCGTGTTTTAGGACCTCGTGGTTTAATGCCAAATCCAAAATCTGGAACGGTTACAATGGATATTGCAAAGGCTGTAAATGATGTAAAAGGTGGTAAAATCGCCTTCCGTGTTGATAAATTCGGTATCATACATGCTTCAGTTGGTCGTATATCTTTCACAGCTGAAAAGTTGACAGAGAATGCAGATGAGCTAATCTCTACATTGGTGAAAATGAAACCGTCTTCAGCAAAAGGAATCTATATGAAGTCTATAACATTAGCTTCATCTATGAGTCCAGGTATTAAAATCGATCCGAAATCTTTTCGTTAATCATGTTAAATTGAATCAATTACCATAATTGGTATTATTTAACAAAATGCTTCTGAAAAATGACAAAGGCAGAAAAGACACAATTAATCGAAGAGCTTGTTGAAAAGTTCTCCGATGCAAAATATTTCTATTTAACGGATTTCTCTATGCTAAATGCTGAGCAAACAACAGATTTACGTCGTTTGTGTAATGAGAAAGATGTTGAAATGGTTGTAATTAAGAATAAGCTAATTAAGAAAGCATTACAACGTATTTCTGAAGAAGAATATCAAGGTGTATTTGAACACTTAGCAGGTCCAACTGCGGTATTATTCTCAGAATCAGGTAAGGTTCCAGCTCAAATTCTTAAAGAGTACCGCAAAACAAACAAAATGCCGACATTAAAAGCGGCTTATGTTGAAAGTTCTGTAATTGCAGGTGATGATCAAATTGATTACTTATCTACATTAAAATCAAAAGAAGATTTAATTGGAGATTTACTTGGTTTGTTACAAGCACCAATGAACAACTTAATGGGTGCATTAAGTTCAGGTGGCGGAACGATTCATGGCTTGTTGAAAGCTTTGGAAGAAAGAGAGGCGTAAGTTTCTATTTTATAAGGCTTCCATTTTTCTTACTTTGGTTACGCATAGTAAGAACAAACATAAATATTAAGAACAACAAGTTAAATTGTTGTGAATTAAAATTATTCAAGAACATAATTAAAAAATTATCAAAATGGCTGATTTAAAAGCTCTTGCAGAACAATTAGTAAACTTGACTGTAAAAGAAGTAAGTGATTTAGCAAATATATTAGAGGCAGATTACGGTATCAAGCCAGCTGCTGCTGTAGCTGTTGCGGGTCCTGCTGCAGGTGGTGGGGAAGCTGCTGCTGTTGAACAAACTGAGTTTGATGTTATCATGACGTCATTTGGTGCTGCAAAATTAGCGGTTGTTAAAGCTGTTAAGTCTGAATTGGGTGTTGGGTTGAAAGAGGCTAAAGATTTAGTTGACGGAGCACCAACTACTTTGAAAGAGAAGATATCTAAAGATGAAGCAGAAAAATTGAAAGCAGCTTTAGAAGAAGCAGGTGCTTCTGTTGAAATTAAGTAAGCTTTTATTCACTTGTAAATACACTGTAAAAGTCTGATCTATACAACTTTACATAGTATTAAATTAACGGGTAGGCTTAGTCGATGATAAATTTGACTAAGCCTATACCTGTGTATATGCTAAACAAATTGATAAGAAGGTTTGTTATTTAAAAAGCATTCAATTTCTTATCTTCGAAATTCCGGTCTAAAAAAAATATAGATACATGGCATCAAACGGCAATGTTGTTGCTGACGGCAGCAAAAAGCGCATCAGCTTTGGTAAAAATAAGCACCTCTCGGCTTATCCGGATTTTTTAGAGATCCAAATCAAATCATTTAAAGAGTTTTTTCAATTAGAAACGACGCCTGAAAACCGTGGTAATGAGGGATTATTTAAGGTTTTTACGGAAAACTTTCCTATAACAGACGCTCGTAATATTTTCGTTTTAGAGTTCTTGGATTACTTTGTTGATCCACCGAGATATTCTATTGAGGAATGTATGCAACGAGGTTTGACGTATAGTGTGCCTTTAAAGGCTAAATTGAGATTATCTTGTAATGATGAGGAACACGTAGATTTTAAAACAATTGTTCAGGATGTGTTTTTGGGAAATATCCCTTACATGACTCCTAAAGGAACTTTTGTGGTTAATGGTGCAGAACGTGTTATTGTATCTCAGTTACACCGTTCACCCGGTGTGTTTTTCGGACAAACTTTTCACCCCAATGGTACCAAGATTTATTCTGCAAGGATAATTCCTTTTAAAGGTGCTTGGATGGAATTCGCTACGGATATTAATACCGTAATGTACGCTTACATTGATCGTAAGAAAAAATTCCCGGTGACGACTTTGCTTCGAGCAATTGGTTATGATTCTGATCATCAAATTTTAAATCTTTTCAACCTTGCAGATGAACTTCAGGTAACGGAGTCTAATATTGAAGGTGCAATTGGTCGTAAATTAGCGGCTCGTGTACTGAGAAGTTGGACAGAGGATTTTGTGGATGAGGATACAGGTGAGGTAGTAACTATCGAGCGAAATGAAATCATCTTGGAGCGTGATACTGTCATTGATGATGAGCACGTTGACTTGATATTAGAAACTGGAGTAGAAACGATCATTTTACAACGTGAAGATGTAGATGAGGATTACTCCATTATTTACAATACTTTGCAAAAAGACCCTTCAAGTTCTGAAATTGAAGCGGTTCAATATATATATCGTCAGTTAAGAGGAACTGATCCACCGGATGAGGAAACTGCTCGTGGTATCATTGATAAATTGTTCTTCTCTGACAAGCGTTATAATTTAGGAGATGTTGGACGTTATAAAATCAACCGTAAACTAGGGTTGGAAACGTCAAGAGAAACGCTTGTATTGACGAAGGAAGATATTATCGAAATTGTTAGTTATTTGGTTCGTTTAATGAATCAAAGAGCAGAAATCGACGATATTGACCATTTAAGTAATCGTCGTGTAAGAACGGTTGGCGAACAATTGTATGCTCAATTCGGTGTTGGTTTGGCTCGTATGGCAAGAACTATCCGTGAACGTATGAATGTCCGTGATAATGAGGTGTTTACCCCGATTGATTTGATTAATGCAAGAACACTATCTTCTGTTATCAATTCATTTTTTGGTACTTCTCAATTATCACAATTTGCCGATCAAACCAATCCTTTGTCAGAAATTACGCACAAACGTCGTATTTCAGCTTTAGGGCCTGGTGGTTTATCTCGTGAGCGTGCAGGTTTCGAGGTTCGAGATGTTCACTATTCTCACTATGGTCGTCTTTGTACGATTGAGACACCAGAGGGACCAAATATTGGCTTGATTTCCACACTTTGTGTGCATGCGAAGGTGAATAAAATGGGATTTCTGGAAACGCCTTACCGTCGTGTAGATGAGGGTAGAGTAGTGGTAGAAGAAGAACCTATGTATTTATCCGCAGAGGGTGAAGATATGAAAATCATCGCTCAAGCAAATGCACCGATTACGGAACAAGGAGCTTTCGAATCAGATAGAATCAAGTGTCGGGAGCATGGTGAATTCCCTGTTTTGGCACCTGAGGAAATTGAATATATGGATGTTGCTCCAAATCAAATTGTAGGGGTTTCTGCATCAATGATTCCTTTCTTGGAAAATGATGATGCAAACCGTGCATTGATGGGATCAAATATGCAACGTCAGGCTGTACCTTTGTTACGTCCTGATTCACCAATTGTTGGAACTGGTTTGGAAGGTCAAGTTGCCCGTGATTCTCGTATGTTAATCAATGCGGAAGGCTCGGGAACGGTTGAGTATGTAGATGCAACACAAATCGTGATTCGTTACGATAGAACTTCTGATGATCAATTAGTTTCTTTTGAAGATAATCGTAAAACGTATAATTTAATCAAATTCCGCAGAACGAATCAAGGTACTTGTATCAACTTAAAACCTATCGTAAGAAGAGGTGACTTAGTTGAGGAAGGACAGATTCTTTGTGAAGGTTATGCAACTCAAAATGGGGAATTGGCATTAGGTCAAAATCTTTTAGTCGCTTTCATGCCGTGGAAAGGTTATAACTATGAGGATGCGATTGTACTTTCTGAACGTGTTGTTCGTGAAGATGTATTTACATCTTTACACATTCAGCATTTTGAGTTAGACGTTCGTGATACGAAGTTAGGTGAGGAAGAGTTGACAAATGATATTCCGAATGTAAGTGAGGAAGCTACAAAGGATTTGGACGAAAATGGTATTATCAGAATTGGTGCAAGAGTCAAAGAAGGTGATATTATTATTGGTAAGATTACACCTAAGGGGGAATCTGATCCGACTCCGGAGGAGAAATTATTACGTGCAATCTTCGGTGACAAAGCAGGTGACGTAAAAGATGCATCTTTGAAAGCGTCTCCTTCTACAAGAGGTATTATTATTAATAAACAACTTTTTGCAAGAGCGAAAAAAGATAAAACTCGTAAGGTCGAAGAGAAACGATTAATTGCAACCTTGGATAAAGAGCATGAGGCTGCAGTTAGAGAGTTAAGAGCGATTCTCATTGATAAACTAATGGTTTTGTTGAAAGATACAATGTCGGAAGGCGTTCGTAGTATTTACAATGAAATGTTAGTACCGAAAGGTGTTCGATTTGGACAAGAGGTCTTAAAGGAGTTGGACTATTCTACTGTTGATTACTCAGCTTGGACTGCTGACGAACACACGAATAGTTTAATCAAACGCTTGCTAAACAATTTCAGCATTAAAATTAATGAAGAAATTGGACGATATAAGCGTGAGAAATTCAACATTAGTATCGGTGATGAGTTACCCGCAGGTGTATTGAAATTAGCTAAAGTTTACATGGCCAAAAAACGTAAACTTAAAGTTGGTGATAAGTTAGCAGGTCGTCACGGTAATAA
>Ga0306864_1000030_pt1 | contig 59666 bp, 40 predicted proteins | sample AntRauTorckE5430_FD_190448 | JGI IMG/M metagenome (GOLD analysis project Ga0306864, IMG submission 190448) | Saline lake microbial communities from Rauer Islands, Antarctica - Metagenome Torckler E5 #430 (v2) (version 2) | ecosystem: Environmental > Aquatic > Non-marine Saline and Alkaline >...
CCTTTGTGGAGGAAACAATTGCTCTGGGTACATTGAAACAGTATAATCAAATCGAATCTAGATATGAAAACTTAATATCAACGCAGACCTAAACTAGAGCCTAAAATTACTATAATATATTTTTTCATTTTCATTTTTTTTAAATAAACAAATTAATCATTATTTGCCTCTTCTACAGTGAAATTGAACCTTGCAGCTATTGTATTAGAAAGCTCGTCCAAAGTTTCAGAAGAAATATCCCATAAACCATTCGGAGAACTTTCAAGCATTTCTGCTAAATACCCATCAACTTCTTCGCTTGAAAAATTAGGCGCATTTGTGTCTGGATTTCTGGTAAAACGCAAGCTGTAAATAAACCCATAACCTTCAGATAAATCATGAAGTGCAGCTCCTATATTATCATTGTTAAATTGAATTTTTGCAATTTGTAAATAGTACACCGCTCTAATACCAATCATTTCTGAAATTTCTTTACGGATTATTTCTGCTTGTTCATCTCTTAGTTCATAATCTTTAGCGACAATAGCCGCACGACCTAAGGCAAAAGCATTAAATACATTTTGAGGAACTTCTTCAAAATCTGGATCTCCAGCTTGACGTCCCAAATATTTATTCAAATAGTTGTCATCTTCACCAACAGTAGCCAATGGGTTTGCAGCGTCTGGAGCATTTCCGAAAATATAACCATAGGCTTCATCCCATTTGTGCTCCATAGTTGTATAAGGCTTTCCATCATCTGTCACCTCATTCGTATTGTTTTCAATATTTTGTCCAGCATCCAAAACAGCTGTGCTAAAATAGTTGCTTAACATTTGGTCTGTCATCATGGCACCTAACAATCCTTTTACAAAAGCTTGATCGTATTCCAAACCTTTCGCACTAACGTATCTGGGGGTTGATCCTTCAGCAATCTGACCAGGTATACCTGGTTCAGCTAAAGAATCCCATGCAGGAAAGACTTCATTGACTTGACCTGCAATAAAATCTTCAAAATCTTGTTGTATTTGAGCAGATTCTACGGTGTTAGAGGCAAAGAAATCGATAGAAGTAGCTACTTTACTTTTTATATTTTTACCTGAACTGTTCAGCGCATCATCAGAAAAATTGCTAGAACCTTCTTCGTGGGCGTACATCGCATTTAAAGACTCTATGGTACTACTGGATGGATCAAAAAAGGCAGGAATCATTTCTTCAGCCATTTGAAGTCTAGTAGTTTGACCGCTAAAACTTACTGTAGACTCTCCGTCACGTTCAAAAACATATTCTGTTGGTGTTTCAATTTCATTCTGAGTTACCTGAATTATATCATCATCATCACAAGAGAAGAATAAAAAAGAGGTGAGAGCTAAGGGGTACAAAAATAATTTTTTCATTTAATGTAATTTAGAGTGAGTATAAATAATCGATTTTTAAAAACACAAAAATAGATATAAAACTGACCTGCGCAAATTTATTTAGACTAAATCTTAATAAAAATAATGTTAAACTTTAACGTTGTTGAACTCAATAAGTTCTAAGCTTTCTAGCTAGAGCTCTCCTTTTTCCCTGTTTTGAAATTTAAGTGTACTTGATAAAATTATGGATTTGAATAAAAATAGTTGAAGTACTTAATAGTAATGAAAGTCGTTCTATACTGGTATTGAACCTGATGTTACAACCTCATCTCATCAATTTGACATTATTTAAAAACGCGAAGAATTTATTTAAATGTTTTGTCAAGGAACTTTATTTTGCAAACTATAAACTAAAGGTTTTTTGAAAAGTGAATAATTTCTTTTCCTTAATTTGTGGTTGTATTAACTTCATTTTATTTTTTACATCAAGAGTTGCTATGAAATAATTATGCAACATATTTTAAGAGATAACCGAACTTACTATCAATATTGAACCAATTATCATGGACTTTATAAGTCCTTTTTTAAAAAAAACTTGATTAGGATTACAACGCGTAGTCAATCTCATGTTGATAAGGTTATTATGCAATCTTATTTGGAAAGCTTAAAACAAGTGTTGATGTCTTATTTGGTACTAAATATAAAAGGAATAATTAAGTCGAGGTAAGAAGCAACCACTTCAAACTTTTACATCACTTTTTAGTAATGAGCTTTCCTTTGTAATACAGAATACCTATTTCTGATTTTTACGAAAGGACCTCGGTAGGTAGCATCACAGATTAAAATTGATTTAGTAATTGAAAATGCTTGTTTTAACAACCTATTACGGCCCTCTACTAGTGCTAGCTTTTTACTTTTTGATTTTGTCCAGACTAAGCTTTTAAGGCACTTTGGAGATTTAGTGTGTTTACAAATATTAAGGGTATACGAGAAAGGTATTTTATGTATTTTTTGATTAAGGATGCTATTACATCTATTTGCACGGATTCTACTTTTTATAATCACAGGTATTAGACCTTCATAACTCACTTCCACTCGTAAAACGGCCGAAGCTATCTGTTGGATACTTAATTTCGTTTTAGGCCAGTGATATCGAAGTCTTCGTGTCAGTATTTCGGACCAAACCTTGTCAATATTTAGGGTTTGATGTGTGCCAGTTGCTTTTGTGTTGGCGTTAAAGCGTCTGGTTTTGTGCCAGTGGTAAGGTTTTGATGCTCTTGTTTGATAACTATTGATAGGATTTTTTCTAAGGTTTTTATCTTCTTTTGAATATGTTTCAAATAGCTCTCAAGACTATTATGAGCATTATTTTAAACCCATACAAAGTTATTTAAAGAAAAAAGTTAGAGGCTAGTCAAGACTAGAGAAATATACCCTTTTGAATATGTTCTTTTACTAAACCGTTATAAGACAGACAAAAATAACTCAATTAAAATGTATCCTTTATGGTGTTTATAAGTCTACTTGATGAACTTTAAAACTTAATATCATGAATAATTGTAAATGCACTAATTGTGATTGTACCAAATGCAATTGTGGAAATTGTTTGGAAAGCAATTGTCCTTGTACTAAATGTGAATGCAACAAATGCAGTTGTTGCTAAACCTAATAAAGGTTAGTGTAACAACTAATCTTTATTTATTTTTATAGCATGGAAACTCAAACGATTTGGGATAATTTTAATGAAGAACTCTATTTTTTTATCCTTAAAAAGGTTAAAAATAAAGACACTACAAATGATATTTTCCAAAATACATTCTTGAAAATTCATAAAAATTTATCCAAGCTTGAAAAAGAAGAAAAAGCAAGAGCTTGGATTTTTCAAATTGCTCGTAATGAAATAGTTAATTACTTTAATGAAGAATCTATTTACGTAGGTAAGTTGGATATAAATAAGGAAAATTCTTTACCTGAATACCAACATATATGTTGCTTTGATAAATTCATAAATGATTTGCCAGAAATCTACAGACAAGTCATTGAACTGATTTATATAAAAGGACAAAAACAAAAAGATAGTGCAAAAGAATTAGAAATAAGTCTTGAAAACGTTAAAGCAAGAATCAAAAGAGCCAAAGATATTTTAAAGAAAAAATTTAGCGAATGTTGTAAATATGAGTTTGATAAAAATGGCAAGTTAATAGGAGAGTCTAATTGCTCTATTTGTAATAGTATACTAAAATAACTCCTTGAAAATTAATAAAGTAAAAGACAGCACTTTTACTTTATTAATTTTCAAGGAGTTATTTATCTAGGCTTTTGGACTTATAAACTAGATCTGTAAGTTCTTTTTTTGTTATGCTTTAATTATTCCATTTCAAGAACCTAGACTTATCTTTCGCTATAGCTCAGGCCTGATTTAATAATCGCAAATACTTGTTTTAAACTGCTTTCCAAATAAGGGAGCACCATTATTAAAGTACCTATTTTTTGAAAATAAATAGCATCCCTGAAAATAATCATGAATGTGAAAATAGCAAAAATCTGCGTTTGATCTACGAGGAAAAGATAAACGAGTAGTGTAGGCAAATAGTCGTTGAATTGGAATCTTGAATTCAGCAATTTTAGTGGCTAATTAAAAAAAGTCCCTTGGATAAAATATACAAAAGTGTTAGATTAGTTGATAATAAAACAAGACTGTTCCTTAATAGGTATATTCACTACACTCATAATTTGAATAGGTTTTATACTGATGCTGACAGACGAAAAAAATCAGTCAGAAAAGTGACCAACTTAATCGGAATAGAAAATAGGCTGACAATAAATATTTAGATGAATGGTATTCATTGTAGGAGAAGAAAACAATAGGAACACTCCTAAAAATAAAGTAAGGTGGAAGTGGAGACCAGAACCCACTTAAAAAAACGGGGTGTAACTGAAAAACCTTACGAGTAGGACATGAAAATAGATTTAATATGAATTATTATTTAAAAGTTTTACAAAATTATGCAACTTTCAGTGGAAGAGCAAGGAGAAGTGAATACTGGTATTTTTTTCTGTTTAATGTAACTATTTCTTTAGTTTTAGGATTTGTTGGTCGTGTAGTGGAGGCTCCTATTATCTCAAGTATCTATTCACTAGCGGTATTGATTCCAGGAATTGCCGTAGGTGTTAGAAGAATGCACGATGTAGGGAAAAGTGGTTGGTTCTTATTGATACCTATATATAATTTCATTTTAGCAGTAACAGATGGAGATACAGGAAATAATGAATATGGTGATGATCCAAAATAAAAGACTGGATAGAATAAAAAAGCCCATAACAAAACCTCATTTAATAATTGAATTTAAAGAATTTAATCTTCAAAGACATGCCATAAAATGTCTTAATTGTAATTAATTCTTAGACGCTTTTGGGAAAAATTCTGTTGATTGGTATATCTCCTATTTTGATGAAATATTAAGATTGGACACTAAAGAAATTGGTAAAGATGGTTGTCTAAGTAATGAAGTTATTAATTTTACTATATATGACCATAATTCTGGTTTAATATTTACATTAGTCTTCCACGAATTACCAACGTATAAATCTGAGTTGGAATCTCTTTTAAAAAAAGCTACACCAAACGAAAATTTTGATAAAGCCTTTCTTTTAAGAGATTTAATTAAACAAGAATAGTTAAGGCTATCAGCGCATAATAAAAATGACCAAGATGGTAACTAGAAAAAGGTTCAATTATGAAAATCCTATATTTGTAATGGATCAATTATTATTTAACCCAGAAGTTGCATTTATGACTTGAATCCAGCATAGTTAAAAATTTTCATCAGATAATAAGTAACTTAAAAATATAAACATCAACTTTTGTTGTTATCCACTATTTGAATTCAAGATTTCATAAAAATTATATTTTAAACAATGGTATAATTATTATTATTTCCTCAAACTATCGTTACTGTTAAGAGCTCATAAACCAAAATAAATTAGGACTTTATTTTATTTCCAAATCAACGCAGCCTAAATCAACTTTTAAGTTCATGTCCAATTCTAGTGAAACTAAACCTTCAACTTTTGAAGAAAGTATGGATTCTAATCCTGATATTATTTCGTTTTCTAAACTGAATTTAAATTACTCTTCGATGTTTTTATATTCTTACTTCCTACTCATCAATAAGTTTAATTACAAGTTCTTTCACATCATTTGGTTAGTAATATTTTTTCAGTTTCTTTCTTAAACACATCATAGGGGGTTCTATGTTCATGATCGTATGTTGTGAGTTCAATATTGGGTTTGTTCTCAATAATTTCAATTGTTTTCTTAGGCTCAATGACGCTATCATTTTCTCCAATGACTATTTGGATAAATGGATCATTTTCAGAATGAATTAGACCAGCCATATCAGGTTCGAAGGTTCTCGAATGTAATGCAGGATTAAATAAGAGGGCAGAGATGTTAAGTTCTTTTGCAATATGATAAGCAAAATAACCTCCCATTGAAGAGCCAATAATCAGTTCTGGTTGAAACTCTTCTATTTCAGTTTTTAACTTAGTGTAGATGCTCTTTTCTTTATAATTGATTAAGGGGTCGTAAACAGAGGCTAACGTTCTTAACCAATCATTTTTCTTCCCTTGGTTATTGGATTCTAGACCATGTAGATAAGCAATTTTTACACCCATTTGAATTGAATTTAATATCCTAAAATAATTAAATAATGCCGATCCTAAAAAGTTTCGTAACAAATATTCCTTTTGCTTTAAAATTATATATTTCCATTTAAATAAAGTAATTAGGGCAATTCGAAACACGTTATATGTTTCAAAGTGCCCTAATTACTTTATTTAATGATTACTCTACAAGAAGTTACTCCACGGCGTTACGTGCTTCACGTTACTTACAGATTTAATTGAGATTCAATAGTATCCACTGGCCTAAAAGTCAATACTGCTTTAGGGAATAAGGCTGTATTTGCTCACAATAGTAGTGTACCACAACTTTTTTGGTACCCTATTCTGTTAGATGAGCTTGAAGGGATGATATCTAGTAACTGTAATGTAAAATTTGAGTCTAACTATGATTATTCCAAAGTGAAGTGTATCCAATATGGATATGACTTTTGGCAAATTGACACTTATAAATTATCTGGAAAATGGTACCGTGATAACTTAGGTATGAGTGATTTTATTACTGATTCTAATTATCCGTTTTTTATATTTTACAAAGGAGATATTCCTTGTAAGGCTATAAAACTTTATAATTTTTTTGAGTATCCAAAAGTTAGAATTAAAGGAGGTGTATCCCATATTATGAGTGACTTTAGGGAAGTAGCCTAAAGCTTTATGTTTAGTTGTGAATAGTGTTTCTAACCCTTTAGTTTAAATCGGTTATGGGTTTTAGTGTGGAATAGATCTAAAACAGAAGCCGAATCCCCTTAAAGAAATAGCTTGTCAATACTAAAATAGTGGCTTACTTTTAATTTATGGGTTTATTTGTGTATTGCGTCATCGTATTATGAGTATATACCTTCAGTACTGTTAGCTTTGGCTAAAAGAAAGTTGCCAGAAGAAGCAATTGAACTGATTTTAAAAGTTCAAAAAGAGTAGCTTTGATATATGCGTTTAATAAAAGCGGTTAGGAACAAAACTTTATAGCATGGAAAAACCAATAGTTTTTATCGACATGGATGGTGTATTGGCCGATCTTAGTGCTGGTGGAAAGGCCAGTCCATTATTTCAAGAAGACCAATATAAAAATGATCCAGATGATATTCCAGATATTTTCGAAAATTTACCACCGATAAAGGACGCAATTGAAGCCTTAAACAAGCTGCATAACACGAAACGATTTGACTTATTTATACTAACCACAGCACCATGGGATAATCCCAGTGCTTAGATGCACAAACGGACTTGGACCAAAAAACACTTCGGTGACAAGTTTTACCAAAAAATAATAATCACACATCGTAAAGATTTACTAATTGGGGATTATCTTATAGATGACCGTACGGCAAGAGATGCTGCAGAATTTAAAGGAAAATACATTCATTTTGGTTGGGACTATGTGAATCAAAAAGACAACGAGTTTGCTAATTGGCAGTCTGTTTTAGAGTTTTTTCAATCTCTGTAAATATTTTTATAAACCCATCATCCTTTAGTTTAGTAACAATAAATGTTGTCAAGTCCATTTTTTCTTCAATACTGGGTTTGTATGTTTTAATGGCAACAACATTACCTTTTCGTTCTTCTTGATTTGGTAAAAGTTTTTCAGTCTTAAATTCATTAAAAATTTCTTCGTATCTTTTTTTGTCACCTAAAAATTTTAAATCAAGTATAATTTCAAAAAAACTATCTTTTTTCCAAAGATGTTCGTAGGAGATTTTAAGACGCAAGTTTTCTTTATTTTTTGATTGAAAAAGGGATACTTTCTTATATTCTCTAGTGCCACTTTTTGGATAATCTTTAATCTTTTCAACTAGGTTTTTCTTATTGAAATCTTCATTTTCAATTGCATTAACTTGTTGGTAAACTTTTTCTTTATACTGCTCTTTTAATGCTATGGCATCTTCGATTTCGCTCTGGTTTTCTAGGTAAATTTTCAGGTGTTCTTTTTCCATTAGTTTATTGCTTAAATTATAAATATTTTGTTGAAAATCTTGCAAGAATGTCAGGTACTTTAAGCTTGCATTTAGATGGTATTTGCCGATGTTTTCACTCACCTTATTCATAAATTCTTTATGTGTAATATTTATGAATTTGGGATGTTCTTCTTTTTCGTTTTTAATTAAGCTTAAAACGATGCCTATTGAACTTTTCTTATCAATATTTTTAGTTGCGGATTCCCAATAATCTATCAAGTTATTGTCTAGATGATGATAAATTTTATTTTCTATTATAATTGCATTTGTTTCACCTGTTAGAAGTATATCGATTCGTCCTTTATCATCAGTTGACGTTTCAGTTGTAATTTGATATTCATCTGAAGGCATAAACTCTTCCTTCGGATTTACTTCATTAATACAATCGATTAGACTTGTTAAAAACAAATCATCAAAACCGTGTTCCTGCTCTGGATCTAAAAAAAATGCATATATATTACTAATCACATTTTCATAATGTGGTTGCTTACTTATACCCAAAAACGTGAGGGGTTGCTTTAGCTTTTTCGGGATTATGTTTTTATTAAAAAAATCTTCCAGTTTTTTGATATCCATTTTTAAGTCGATTTTAGTTCTATTGATTATGCCAGAGAATTGATAGTCTTGAATTCAAGAAATAAAGATAACAAACTTTAAAGTTTAGCTTTATGGAAAAATTAATGCTTTCATTCATTTTTCCATTGATGAATCCTGAGGTGTCGGGAGAATGAACCTGCATGTGCTCCTTGGAAGGCAAGAAAAATCTAGGTTTATTTTTATGTCTCAAAAAACTACAAAAGCGGTTCCTCCACCCAAAGCAAACCGTTTTACTTGCGCTTTGTTCATTCATCCTTTCTTTACTCCTTTTCTGTTTTTAAACTTCCATAAAAGCGGGAGAAGAAGAAATGATTTATTATGACATTACATGTTCAAATTACTGTTTGGCATAAAGATGTTCATATAATGGATAAAAAAATAATTGTGGTTACATTCTAAGAGGTGAACCAACTCATGGGCCTACTATTTAATCCTCCATATCTATCATTAATCTACAACCTCATCCCATACATCTTCTCATCCAACTCTTTCCAATTACTCATATATTTTGAAAGCTCTGCCCAAAACTCCTTAGAATGGCTCTTTACCTTCGTATGGACCAGTTCATGAACAATTAAGTAATCGATTAAGCTAAAAGGCAGCTTCACTGCATCAATATTGATGATGATATTATTAGCAGGTGTGCAACTTCCCCATCGCTTTTCAAGTCTCATAAACTTCAATTCGTTGTAAGCAAGTCCCGTTTCCTTGGACCATTTTTTAACCCGTGGACTAATCTTTTCTCTTGCTTTTTCTTTTAAGTAGCTTTTAAAGGCTAGCTTCAGTTCTTTTTGATTGTCTTTATCTCTGGGGAGGTAAACTTTAAACTTAGATTCAGTGAAATCTATTTCAATTGCCTTTCGTTCTGAATCGACCAATAGCTCAACATAATATTTTCGTCCTAAATATTGAATTCTAGAACCCGTAACAATATCATCTTCGCCAATGGACTTTACAAGGTCTAATTTATCAATTATCCATTTTGCTTTTTTGAGAATTAATCTCTCCGCATGTTCTTGAGAAATAGCTTTTCCTTTCAGTACAACTCCATGTCCTTTTTGGACGCTGATGTAATGCGATTTTAAACTTTCCTTTTCCAAAAAAGCATAGTCAATCCTTCTATTTCCGTATTGTACGCTATGCATTTTTGTTCTTAATTAAAACATTCACCATTTCTTTGGCTTTGGTTTTCGCTTCATCTCTGTCTAGGGTTTCTTTTAAAAAGCGCATGATCTTGTTTTCAATGTCTTTTTGAACTCTTCCTTTGGTATCCCAACCTACAATATTCAGTTCACCTTTTATTGAATCGAACAGTCTTTTTGTAGCGTTTTCAGCATCTTCTGTGAACATTGTTTTCATGGAATCATAAACAGCCCTTTCTCGTTCTGTTTTAAATCCTTTTTGTTCTCCTTCTTTTTGTTGCGCAATAATTTCATCTTGAATCTCTGCAAATGCTTTGAGTAAATCTAATTGTGTGATGCGCTCCTCTGTTTTCTGCTTCAATAATTCATCTAATCTTTGCGCCAAAGGCTTATAAAAATCAGGATTCTTATCTATTCCAACTTTTATAGTGTGCTTTAAGTTATTGCGCATCTTCAACTCTTTGGTAGCTGGAGAGGCATTCATGATCTCTTCCTTGAATTTGTCTTTATCAATAATTGAAATAGGTTCAGCTAATAAGTTTTTAACTCCACCAGCTTTCAAATGTTCATCAATCATTTCTTGAAGCATCAAACTTTCGTCTTTGCTAATTTTTAATCCAACATCTTCTGGAAAAACATTTCTTGCTCTCAACTTTATCTCATTGAAAAGTTTAAAGTCATTTTGGAAACGCATGGCCTTTGTATTTGGCAATACAATGTTTATGGATTTATTAAAGTCTTTCAGTAAAGCTTTAAAATCATCTCGTTTGTGAATTGGTTCAATAAAATGAAGCGCTTTATCAATGTATTCATCACGTAGATAAGCCCTATCTATTCTCATCGGTTTAAAGAAATCTACCAACTTCGCATGATTCATTTCCAATTTAGGAAATTCTTCATTGATGTTTTTTAAGATATCATCTGGACGAATATCACCATCAAATATCTCTAAAGCTTCAACGAGATATGCCGTAATTCCATTATAATCTACAATGTAACCTGCATTTTTTGCTTTTCGGGAACGATTAACTCGTGCAATGGCTTGTAAAAGATTGTGTTCTTTCAAGGGTTTATCCAAATACAGACAAGAAGCAATTGGAGCATCCCAACCTGTCAATAACATATCCGAAACAATAATAAAAGCAGTGTTGTCGAATTTTTTCTTTCCAGATTTCTCTGTTTCTTCTTCATCACCAAATGGCAATTTGAAATAATCTGTAGCGTCTTTTATGCCTTCTGGAGGGACAACCCAAACTGGCTTTTGATCCGTCGGATTGTTCTTGTTCCATTCTATTGTTTGATAATATTCTTTTGCAATAGCATCAGATTTTGGTGAACCAATGCTCACCACAACCTTAGATTCAAAATCGTGATACCCTTTTGCTCTTAATTCATGTAAAGCTTGTTGATAACGTATGGCATGTGCTCGACCACTGGCAACGATCATGGCTTTGTGTTTATCTGGATAAATCTTATCGCGGTAATTGTCTATAATGTGCTTTGCAATATCATTTATCCGTCCTTTGGAAAACTGGTATTTCCTTAAAGCTTGGCTTTTTAACTTGTCTTTCTTTTCTTCAGGAAAATCTCCAAATTTTTCCTCAAATTCTTTATCGAGTTCCTCTTTTCGAATGTCTAACTGTGCAATTCCTTCATCGTATAACAGCTCAACTGTTGCGCCATCTGCAACGGCTTCTTTAATGGTGTAAACATCAATGTATTCTCCATCGTCATCTCCGCCATAAAATTCTTTCAATGTAGATTTGTCTTCTTTAGAAATTGGCGTTCCTGTAAAAGCGACAAACTTCGCATTGGGCAAAACCGTTCTCATAAATGAAGCTAAGAATCCGTAATGACTTCGGTGAGCTTCATCCACTAAAATGTATAAATTCTCTTTTGAAGAAAGTTCTTCTAAATCTATTTCTTCTCGAGCTGTTTCAACCCATTTTCCTCCTTGGAGCTGCTTGGTAATTTTAATAAGCTTATTTCCTTTTAGGTGTTTTTCAAGTTTTATGTTACCGCGTTCTTCCAATTCTGTTTGATCAGGCGAATCCGTTGCCTCTTTATCTGTTTCTTGAAATTTCTGAAGCGTTGTCGTAATAATTCCTCCGTAATCGTTGCTTAACAGTTTGTCTAAATGAACAACGGAAATCGCTTGTCTGACATTATGAAATCCTACATTTTGGAAAGTAGTGGTAATCTGTCTGTCCAAATCCTTACGGTCGGTCATCACCATGACTGTAGGATTGTCGAAACCATATTCTGGTGCTTGTAATTTCCTAGTGATATAAACCATCGTGAAAGACTTTCCAGAACCTTGTGTATGCCAAACCACACCTCCATCGCCAGCTTGCAATCGGGCAATTGTTTTATTGGTTGCTCTAATTTGTTGGTATCTCGGCAACTTTTTCAATGTCATGCCTTCATCCAATTCAAACAACACAAAGTGACGAATGAAATCCAAAACACGGTCTTTCTTGAATAAAGCGATGATTAACTTGTCTTGTTCTTTCTTCGATTGTTCAATGATGTCAGCATCTGTTTTACTGGTTTTGAAAACCGAATAAAATTGTTGTGGAGAATTAATTGCGCCATATTTTCCACCATCTCCCCAAAGTCCAACGCATATTTGATTGAAATGAAATAACTTTTCTGAATTCTTTTGATAATAATCTAAATCATTATAGGCTTGATCCCATGCATTTTGTGCAGTTGGTGATTTACATTCTATTACACCAATCGGTAATCCATTGATGAAAACCACCAAATCTGGAATTGAGTTTCTACCAATTACTCCATGAAATCGCATTTGATTAACGACCAAAAAATCATTGTTTTCTGGAATAGTGTAATCAATAAAGTAAACTGGTCTAAATTCCTCTATACCATTAATAATTTGTTTTACTGAAAATGTTCCACCTCTTATTAACTCCCATATTTGTTGGTTAATCTCCATTAAAGATGCGCCATTTACAGAAGTTAACTCTGTATAGGCTTTATTCAAATTGTTGTCGTTAATCCAAGGGTTTATTCTTTTTATAGAAGCCAACAGTCTATCCTTTAAAAGTACTTCTGTAATGTCGTCACGCTCATCAAGTGTGCCTGCATTGAAGTATGCGTAGCCCAGTTTTTTAAACAATTCAATTGCTGGTAATTCGCTGTGGATGTATTCAGGTGATTGGCTCATAATTATTTTCTATCATATATTCTATTGGGCAAGTTATCGGACATTCTATAATTGATAAAAACATAATGATATAAAGTGTTTCAGGTCAATTTACAATTGTTATCGACCAAGTTATCGGACAAGTTATCGGACATTATAGCGTTATTTATTGGTATTTGTCCGATAAGTCATATTTAGTACCTCGTTTCTGACCAGTTTTTATAATTTTTTCTTCATCTACTAATTTATCAATTGAACGTTTGACTTTCTTTTCATGAATTTCAACTCCAATTCTTAGATGAATATCAGACTTTGATGATGGTGCATAAATCTTTAAATCTTCTAAAATTAAATGTTCTAAACGATGTGATTCAATTTTCTTTAAATCAGTTTTTCCTTTAAATTCTAAATTATTTAATAGTTCTGGATTCAAAAAGTATTCTGTAGCTTTTGTCTTGCCTTTACTTAAAACAATTCCATTTTTAAGTAATCTACCAATCCAATACTTTAAAGAATCATTGTTTCTTATGCATAATTTGGTGGTTAAATAAGTAGACAAAAGAATTCCACTTTGAGCAATCATACCCAAAGCAATTATTTCTTTTTGATTCAAATTAAATTCATTATTAACGTTAGACATAAGCCGAACGACTTCTTTACTAATAATCTGTTTTTTTAATGTAACTATAACTCTATCATCTCCTTCCTCAACAATAGGTTCAGGCTTTCCATTAAATAATTGTATTTCGAAAACCTTATCATAACCACTGCCTTCTTTTTCAATCAATTTTAAATCATGAAATATTTTTGATAAATGTTGATTCCGTTGAACAGATTTAGAAATAATATTAGTTGGAGTAACACCCAAAGGTAATCGACCAGGAGAGTGAACTTCTAATCTATCGTGATAAAGATTAATAAAAATATCACCTCGCATAGTATATACTCTGTGTACTAATGCATTTGCAATGATCTCTCTAATCACTTCTTTATCGTAATTAGGAATCGTTTTTCTGAAAAGACCATCTGATATTTCCACAGACTCTTCCCAGTCCTTTAAAGCAAGAACTTCATTTAATAATTCTTTAGGATTCTCTGTGAAGTCATCCCAAACTTGTTTATTTATTTTACTTCCACTTTCATCATATTTGATAAATTGGATTGTGGGAGCATAATGTAGTAAAGCTCTTTCTTTTCTCTTACCAAACCATAAGATTCCCAAGTTCGTAAGGTATCCGTCTGAGGCTAATAAATAATGATCTAAAAGCTCTTCTTGAGACATCTCCTTTATAAAACCACTCACGCGCTCTGAACTTACAATATCTGATAACAAAGCGTCTCTTTTTTTGTAATCTACATCTTTTGATAAAACTTTACGCACCACTTTTTCTTCCCAAACAAAAGCTTGTTTTTCTGCAGCGACTCTAGTCATGTCTTCAGGGTAGAGTGGTTTGCATTCATCGGCAATACGCATATAGTATTTACCATTCGATGTACAAGCAATGGTTTGGTGACTTCGAAGTATTTTTAAGTTTATAAATTCTCCTCCATTTTCTGCTGTTTTAATGGTAGGGATAATAGCAACATTTAAAGTAAGTTGTGGAATAGTCTTATTGATTTTGTCTATTAATTGCAGTTTTATTTTTTGAGTTGGATCTGGAAATTCATTATCGTTTTCGATACCAATATGTATTTCTCCACCAACGCTATTGGCAAAGCAAACACAATCTTTCGCAAGCTCTTCAAAGTCACTTGTTTTGCCTTGTACAAGTCTTAGCGACTTTTTGTCAAAGTGACTATTTTCTTCCATAATTAAAAGTGTTCCACCAAATTAATGTTTTATTCGAAACTTTGGCTGATAATCAATACTTGAAACATTTCTACTGATAGCAGATCACTATAAATATATTCAAACGTGGAAATAAGTATTGTAATTTATCAACTCGCTATCGAACATTTTATCGACCAAACTATCGTTTATTTTATTTCAATGTTTAAAGGCCTTTTAGCCACTTTAAAATCTTTTATCGACCGTTCTGTCGGACATTTATCGACCAAAACGCTTTATTTATTGCTTTTTAGTCGATAGTTTTTATTTCGTTTCTCGATTGTCTTATAAAAGATTAAGTGGTAGACTGAAGTATCCTAGTGAACCTGTCGAACTACACTCTCACCTTCCCCGTTAACAACTGCTGCATTAAACCTTGTTTCAGTTCTTGATAAGTAATTTTCTTTTCTAATAAGACTTCTAGTTTATTATCCACTGAAGTTAGTATTTCTGATATGTGACGCTGTTCCTCTATGGATGGTAAAGCAATAGATATTGATTTAATAATAGCAAGATTTAATCCACCTCTTCCTCCATCACCAGTTGACATTTTCCTAATTTCTAAATATCTTGATTCAAGATTTTGAAATACAAATTCAAAATCAGCTTTTTTAAAATTATAAATAGTAGCTAAAGACTGGTTTGTACAAAGTGGAAACTCATTAATTGCTACCTTTCCTCTTGTTTTACCTTGACCTGCGAGTGCCATTAAAACGGAGTTAGCAGGTATTAATTTTGTACTTGAATTATTTAATCCCAATTCGGTTATTCTTCCTTCTACTTCTTTGACTTTTCTTAAATTTATATCACCAGAATTCATCCATGGTATTTCTCCACCCCAGTAATCTTTATTTTTAGTACTAGGTGTTGCGCCTGCTTTAATGTCAGCAATATTTTTAATTTTCACAACCTCCCAACTCTTAGGAATCTTCCCCAAAACCGAATCTTTAAACTCAGTATGCGCAATCCCTTTGGTCAGCAATTGTTGCATCAAACCTTTTTTGAGTTCTTGAGTTTCGGAAATTTGTTGGTCTATGATTTCTATTTTGGCATCTACAGTGCTTAATATTTCTGCAATTTTTTGTTGTTCTGGGAGAGGGGGAATTGGAATCTCTATTTTCCCAAGATTAGTTCGATTAATACGTTGTCTTGTAGAACCTCCGGAAAGATTTTCCATTCGATTTAAAGTGGGTTGAAAATTTAAATAATTAATTAGATAAACTTTATTCACATTAATATTTGGTCTACAAATCGTGACATCTACAGAAGTGATATTCTTTGTTCCTAAGTTTGGAACAATACAGGCTCTTCCTACTGGGGCAGCTAATCTACAGATTAGAATATCTCCTTCAATAACTTCTTTACATTTTAACTCGATAAAAGAAGATTCAGAAATATGTTTTTTGTTTTTGTCAATAAAATTACCTATTCCAATATTACCTGTTTGTATCAATCTAATTCCAGAATCAGAAATGTAAGGAGACTCTATCCAATCTCCATCAATAAAAGAATGTTTTTCTTGATTACTAGTGTTTTTCAATTGTTCTATCTTCCAAACGACAGGTATTTCACCTAAAACTGAATCTTTATAACCTTCCTTCATATCCCCAACTCCTTTAAAAATCCAGCCAATTTCTTATCAATATCCGCTTCTTTTTCTTCCAGAACCGCTAGCTTTTTGTGCACAGCTTGAATATCTACTTCAATTTCGGGTTCACTTGTATCAATAAAACGAGAAATATTCAAATTGTAATCGTTTTCAGCTATTTCAGCTAAATCAACAATGCGCATATACTTGTCTACATCAGTAGCGCCATCATAAGCATCAACAATTTTAGTCACATGCTTTTCTAGTAATTCGTTTTGGTTCTTGCCTTCTTTAAAATCACTGCTGGCATCAATAATGGTTACTTTTCCTTTTTGTGCTTCGGTTTTGTTCTTGTTGATAATCCAAATAGAAGCAGGAATTCCTGTGTTGTAAAACAATGCACTTGGTAAACCTACAATCCCTTCCACCAAATCAGCTTTTAATAAGCCTTTACGAATTTCTCCTTCGGTTCCACTTCTAAACAATGTACCATGTGGCAAAACAACTCCAGCTTTTCCATCTTGTTTGAGTACCGCAATCATGTGTTGTAAAAATGCTAAATCTGCATAACCTCTTGGCGGAATTCCAAATTGAAAACGTCCGTAAGGATCAGAAACTACTTTTTTATAATTGGGAGTTATCTTTTTCTCTTTTCCGTTCTTGTCCAATTTCACTTCTAGAGAGTTTTCTGCTGGCGTCCACCAACCATCCATAGAGAAAGGTGGATTGGCAATCACGCGGTCAAACAATTCTAATTCGTTAGTGTCATTCTTATGTTGCGGAGCAATTAACGTATCGCCTTTACGAATGTCAGCATCCATAAAGTTGTGCAGCAACATGTTCAACTTTCCAATGGCCCAAGTCCCCAAATTTTTCTCTTGTCCGCTCAATGAAACGTTAATGTTATTTCCAACAGTACCATTGGGTTGGTTGGCCACATAACGCGCAGACTCAATCAGCATTCCACCAGATCCACAAGTTGGGTCGTACACCTTTTGCTTAGGCTCTGGTTTTATCAATTCTACAATTAATTGAACAACACCTCTCGGCGTATAGAATTCGCCCCCTTTCTTACCCGCATCATCAGCAAACATTTTAATGAGGTACTCATAAGCATCACCCAATAAATCGTTGGATTCTAACCTATCGTTACGTAAAGAATGTTGGTTAAAGTGTCTTAGTAAGCGCTGCAATAACTCATCAGATAGTTTTTCTTTATCTCCAAACTTAGTGGCAGTCATCACACCTTCCAAAGACGTGTTTTCCCGCTCAATAGCAGCAAAAGCTTTATCCAAGGCTATACCTATATTTTCTGTATGTTTTTTTATGCTTTCCCAACGCGATTCTAAAGGCAGTTGAAAATAGGTTTCATCTTCGGCATCTTTACGAGAAATGCCATCACGGTTTATGATGTTCTCTACTTCTTCTTCAAAAACATCATTGGAACGTTTTAGGAACAACAATCCAAATATATAATTCTTGAAATCTGAGGAATCGATACTTCCCCTCAAGATGTTAGCTGAATCCCATAGCCAAGATTCAAGGGTTTCTAATTGTAATTTATGGTCTGACATTTTTTGTTTTTATGCTTTTGTGTTGAAAGTTAAAAATAAGATTTTTTTCGAGGAGTGTTCGAGGTAAAGGAATTTTAAAACATGATAATTGTTCTTGTGACAAAGTCGGAATCGTTTCGTCTAAAGTATAATTTTAGAAAAAGTATTGAAGATGGTTGTATTCGTAGAGTCATCAACTATATAAATCTAAATATAAGTCAGAAAATATCCATCGAAAAATTGACAAAGTTAGCAGGGATAAGGCAGACTACCTTTTTTAAACTACTTGAATTCAACAAATAAAGGCAACATATTTTAAAATAAGGGGCTTTAGCCAAAGTTTTAGCTTCAATTTTCACGTTTGAATTTAGTAGGCCATTTTCTAACTCTCAAGTAACTTCACATTCCGTACAAGGCGATAGCCGCGATGCGGAATCTGTTTAAGTTATGTTCTGCGTTTTAAAATGTGATATTTTACTTAGGATTTAGATAGAATTAATGCCTTCATTCATTTTTTGCATCGCCCAATCCCGAAAAATCGGGAGAAACCAACCTGCCTTTGTCATCTTGAGGGAAATGCAGTGACGAAAGATCTTTCTAAACGTGGCTTCGATACACCCCGCTAAAAAAAAAGCGGGCCACTCAGCCACCAGTTCATAATTGCCATTCCGTGCAAGGCGATAGCCGCGATGCGGAATCTTTTTAAGTTATGTTCTGAGTTTTAATAATTTAATTGCTCTTTCTTTTTTGCATTGCCCAATCCCGAAAAATCGGGAGAAACAAACCTGCCTTTGTCATCTTGAGGGAAATGCAGTGACGAAAGATCTACCTCAACGTGGCTTCGATACACCCCACTAAAAAAAGCGGGCCACTCAGCCACCAATTCATAATTGCCATTCCGTGCAAGGCGATAGCCGCGATACGGAATCTGTTTAAGTTATGTTCTGAGTTTTTCTATTTTAATTACTCTTTCTTTTTTGCATTGCCCAAAAAAGAAACAACCTGCCTGCTTAACCGCAGGAAGGTAGGAAAAGACTAGGCTTACGAACATCAGTCTAAAATTTACGTTTGATGTCTAAATTTTAGAAACTCAACCTCCTAAAGTCGGTCTCAAACAGTCTAAAATTTTACGACACCTTCATTTTAATTTTTACGACCTCTTTTCGTAGGCCGTTTTCTAACTATCGTGAAGCTTGTCACTTCGAGGCTGCCTTTGTCATCTTAAGGAAAATGCAGTGACGAAAGATCTTTCTCAACGTGGCTTCGATACACCCCGCTAAAAAAAAACGAACCACTCAGCCACCAATTCATAATTGCCATTCCGTACAAGGCGATAGCCGCGAAACGGAATCTGTTTAAGTGATGTATTTAAGCTTAAAGTTTCACTCCTTATTTAAGCTGCAGAAAGAATTAATACTTTCATTACTTTTTACCATTGATGAATCCCGAAAAATTGGGAGAAACCAACCTGCCTGCGTTACTTGGAAGGCAGGAAAATCTAGGTTTACGAACTTCAGTCTGAAATAGGTACCATGATTTTTATAAGGAAAAAGTTGACTTTGACTTAAATCTTGTGGAACAGCAGTAAATTCAATACTTAAGGAAGGAACTATTTAAAAAAAAACAAATCTTTCAATAGACAGAGTTTCTTTTATCTAAAATTCTACTGAGTTTTCCACCCTGACTTCTTGGAATTGAAAGGTGTGGTTTTAAGTCTATATCCATCGTAATACCAATGGTGTTTTTCATTTTCATTCCTATGGCTTTTATAAAGTCAAGATTGTCTTTTTCCACACCTAGAGCAGTCTCTACTTCAAGAGTAACACAATCCATAGCTCCTTTTTTATCCACTACCAATCTGTAATTTGGACTAAGGCCTTCGATCTGATAAATCACTTCTTCAACTTGAGTATGGAATAAATTCACTCCTCTTATGATCAGCATATCATCAGATCTCCCTTTGATCGCAGACATCTTAATGTGAGTGCGTTTTGCATTTTTATCATAATCGATAGAGCAAATATCATTTGTCCAATAGCGTAGTAGAGGAAAGGCTTCTTTGGTTAATGTGGTAATCACTAATACACCCTCTTTACCATAAGGGAGAGGGACTCCCGTATCTCTATCGACTACTTCGGGATAAAAATGATCTTCCCAGATGTAACAACCCGTTCCTCTTTCTTCCACATCCTCCTGAGAAACACCAGGACCTATAATTTCACTTAAACCATAAATATTAGTTGCTTTGACGTCTAGCCCATATTCAACCTGATTCCGAATGGCTTCAGTCCAAGGTTCAGCTCCTAGAACAGCATATTTTAAAGCTAGCTCTTTTGGGTTAATCCCATTTTTAATAAGCTCATCCGATAGAGTTTGGGCATAAGAGGGGGTGCAGCAGATCACTTCAGGTTCAAAATCTTGTAAAATTGTCAATTGCCTTTCAGTCATTCCTCCAGAAACAGGGATTACTGCCATACCTAATTTAGTTGCTCCTCCGTGAATTCCAAGTCCTCCCGTAAACAATCCATATCCATAAGCATTATGTAATTTCATCCCTTTCCTAGCTCCACCACAATACAGCGAGCGCGCAGTGACTTCATCAAAAATATCTAAATCGTTCTGAGTATAGCCTACCACAGTAGATTTACCAGTTGTTCCACTTGAGGCATGAATCCGACGTATCTGATCCATGGGTTTTGCAAACATTTTGAAGGGATAGTTATCTCTTAAGTCTGCTTTCTTAGTGAATGGTATTACATGTAAGTCAGCAACAGATTTGATATCATTGGGATCCAAACCTATACTATCAAATTGATTTTTATAAAAAGGGACATCGCTGTATAAACGTTTAACCAAAGAAGAAAGACGAGCATTTTGTAAATCTCGAAGTTTTTCTAAAGGCATATTTTCAATTTCTGAATTATACATTTTAAAATAATTATAAATTTAAAATTTGGTCTTAAGTAATTGATGAAAGATAGAGTTTATTGGACCTAACTGCTTTCAATAATCATATCTGCTGCCTTTTCTCCAATCATAATTGTGGGAGCGTTGGTGTTACCAGAAGTCACACAAGGCATGATGGAGGCATCGGCAACTCTTAGCCCTAAAATTCCGTGTACTTTTAATTCAGGATCAACCACAGACATGCTATCTATCCCCATTTTGCAAGTTCCTACCATATGGTGGTATGTTCCGCACGAATTTCTTATATACTGTTCAATTTCTTCTTCTGAAGCATTTTTACCAGGAAAAACCTCTTCTTTAGTCCACTCTTTCATAGCGTCTGTGTATCCTAATTTCTGACAGAGTTTTACAGCTTTGTAAAGCGCATCATAATCTGCTTTTTCACCTAAATAATTTGGATCAAGATAAGGGGTGTCCTCTGGATTGTTTGAATTTAATTTAACCTCTCCACGGCTTACAGGTCTGATTAATCCAGCGCAAAGTGTGAATGCGTTTTCAGGCCCCTCAAATCCTGAGCTGTAATAGGGTAAGCCCATAAAAAGGGGTTGTAAATCGGGGACTAACATATGTTCTCTACTCTTCCAGAAAAGTTGAGCTTCAAGTAAATTGGCTTGTGGAGGAGGTATTTGTTGTTTTGCTTCAAAGATGACACTTACCAATAAGTGATCATGTAAGTTTTGCCCTACACCTGGTAAATCTGCTATGCAATCTATATCATACTCTTTTAAATGTTCTGGATTTCCAATTCCAGATAGCATCAATAGCTGAGGTGAACCGATAGTTCCAGCAGAAAGAATGACTTCTTTAGAGGCATTTGCTATACTTAGTTTTTCATCTTTTTTATAAGTAACCCCTGTGCATTTCTTTCCTTCAAAATTTAGCTTTTGAGCATTTGCATTTGTGATGATAGTTAGGTTTTCTCTATCTAGTATAGGGACCAAAAAGGCTTTAGCAGTAGAGCAACGCTCACCTTCAGGAGTTACCGTAATATGATTCATTCCAGCTCCCCAAATTTCTTTGCTGAAGTCATCTGTAGTTGGTAATCCCATTTCCTTGCAAGCTTCAATAGCTACATAAGAAATCGGATTTGGGTTTTTTATAGAGGTCACATGCAAAGGGCCTTGATCTCCATGAAAATCATCAGCACCATCTTCAAATCTTTCTGACTTTTTGAAATAAGGAAGTACACTTTTATAATCCCACCCTTGGCAACCTTGGTAGGCCCAATTATCATAGTCGGTATGATGGCCTCTAATATAAATCATACCGTTTATACTGCTACTTCCTCCTAAGGTCTTACCTCTTGGCCAGTATCTTGGGGTATTGCCCGCATTTTTTTGAGGGATCGTCATATATGCCCAATCGCTTTCAGTTTGCCATGTAGCGGGCCATCCTGTTGGAGCATGAATATTTGGATCCTTATCCGGACTCCCAGATTCTAATAATAGAACTTTCGTTTTTGGATCTGCAGTGAGTCGATTTGCTATTACGCAACCTGCGGAACCAGCGCCAATAATGATATAATCAAAATTCATTTTCATTTTTTTAAGAGTTAGACAACTGCTATTTTTTTAAACTAGAACAGGCTTCTTTATGCTAATAACCTGAGGACGCGTCACCGCTTTTAGACCTTCAATACCAAATTCGACCCCATAACCGGACTCTTTAATTCCACCGAATGGAACCATGGGATGTATAGCACCATGTTGATTTATCCATACAGTTCCTGCTTGAATTTTTGAAGCTACTTTGGCTGCTTGGTCCAAATCATCTCCCCAAACAGAACCTCCTAAGCCCGTTTTAGTATCATTAGCTTTTTGAATTGCTTCTTCAACTAGTTTATATTTAATTATTGGAAGTACTGGGCCAAACTGTTCTTCATCAACAATTCTATGTCCGTTATCTACATTTCCTAAAAGCGTTATTGGATAAAAGTAGCCTGAACCAACCAGTGGGCTTCCACCACAAATAACTTCGGCACCCTTAGACTTGGCATCCTCAACGAGGTCATTTACTTTGTCAAATTGCATTTTATTTTGAATTGGCCCCAAAACAATACCGTCTTCCATTCCATTGCCCATTGGCATTTTTGAAGCTAAATCACTAAGAACTTCAACTACAACATCGTAATCATTTTCATGAACATACAATCGTTTTGCACAAGCACAGGTTTGCCCCATATTGATAAAAGCTCCCCAAAATAAATCTTCTGCTTTAGATTTTATATCAGTGCCTGGAAGTACTATAGCTGCATCATTTCCACCACATTCTAGGGTTAACCTAGCCATATTACCTTTGGAGCTTTCTATAATTTTTCGGGCAGTGGAGCTACTTCCCGTAAACATAATCTTATCAACATCGCTATGCTCTACCAAACTTGCCCCTATGTCTCCGCCTCCAGACACCGTATTTAGAACTCCAGGAGGTAAAACAGTATTAATAAGTCTTACCATTTCTAAAGTCCCAATAGTCGTGTATTCAGACGGTTTTAAAACAACTGTATTACCGGTCCTAATAGCAGGAATGATTTGCCAGATAGCGATCATCAAAGGCCAGTTCCATGGCGCAATGGCTCCAATAACACCTATGGGTTTACGATGTAATTCATCTTTTCTTGTATCATCTTCAAAAATGACTTCTACAGGCAAGTCTAATGAAGCAGGGACTTGCGTCCAGCCAACACAAGCTTGCATTTCAAACATGGAGCCTGGTCCAGCCATGGGTTTGCCTTGTTCTTCTGTGATCCATTTGGCCAAATAGGCGGTATTCTCCGCTAGAATATCTGCTACCTTATTCATAGTGGATTTTCGTTCTTCGCCAGATTTGGCTGCCCAAGATGGTTGTGCCGCTTTTGCAGCAGCAACCGCCTGAGAGACATGTTCCTTATTAGACATGGAAGCTGAACCAATTGAATCTCCTGTAGCGGGATTTTTTACATCAAAGGTTTTTTCTGTTGAGATGGATTTCCCATTTATAGTAAAAGCATAGGTTTTCATAGGTGTAAATTTTAGCCTTATTAATTACTAGCAATTTATTGAAGGATATCTGAAATTATTTACAGTATATTTCATTAATGCTTAATTTTATTACGCTCAAACTTAGAATATCATATTTTATGTCTATTTTAGAATTATTGATAATGAATTTGTGAAATATTTTAAATCATGCAAGACAAGTTTATTGAAAAAGGAACTCACTACCCACTTAAGCAGGGGAGGCTATCTTTATTTGAAACTAATTGTTCATGTAAGGATGTTCAATTCCACTTCAAACAGTATGTGATGACATTGATGCTTTCAGGACATAAAACAATTGAAAGTGAAAATTTGAAGTTTGAGTTTTTTCCTGGCACATTTTTTATTCCTGAAAAAGAAACAATTAATCAAGTTTCAATTCCAAATGCTTCATTTACTAACCCAACCCAATGTCTTGTCTTAGAATTAAACCCTTCTTTTCTAAAGAGAGTCTATGAAGGCATATTGTATGCTGAAGGAACGGAAAAGTTACTTCAGAATCTGAGTAGGGTAGAAGCTAAACATCATTTTTTATCAAATGATCAATTATTGATAAATGCCTTTAAAAGGCTTTATGATATTCAACTTAATGATAACGCTGACTGTAAACCTTTGATTGATGAACTGATCATTAAAGAAATAATTTACCGATTATTTAGCACAGAAGGAATGGCTCTCCTAAAGCATAACTTTAAAAAAAGTATTGAAGATGATTGTATCCGTAAAGTCATCAACTATATAAGTCTTAATATAAGTCAGAAAATAACCATAGAAGAATTGACAAAATTAGCAGGTATTGGGCAGACTACTTTTTTTAAACTCTTTAAAAAGGCAACGGGGACCACTCCTGTTGAATACATCTTAAAAGAAAGAATTAGGCAAGCAAAAATCATGATTCAGAAAGGAAGATTTAGTCTAAAGGAGATCGCTTATAAAAGTGGTTTTAACTCCTATGAATATTTTTGTAGTAGTTTTAAAAAGATCGAAGGCTTAAATCCTTCTCAATTAAAGGGTAAAATAGAAGTTTCGGTTTAATAGTCTTGTCATGTAATTTTAAGATTGGTTTAAAAACATCTTGAAACCCTCATGTTCACAGCGAATTCGGAGCGAATTCTTTTATTCTAGTTACCCCTTTTTAGGGAATCGAACCTAAATTACAATAGGGTAACTAAACTTTGATATACTATGTGCCTTTTGAAGTTATCAAAAAAAGAAAAAACCCTTTAAAGACTGGCTTTAAAGGGTTTTTGATTGATTAAGTTTCGTTTGAAACCTAGTATGGCGGAGAAAGAGGGATTCGAACCCCCGGAGGTGTGACCCTCAACAGTTTTCAAGACTGCCGCATTCGACCGCTCTGCCATTTCTCCGTTTGTTTAGAGCATTCGACATCCCGATTACTATCGGGGCTGCCATTTCTCCAATAGCCTAAAGAATTCAACATCCCAAGTAATCACTGGGCTGCTTTTTGTCTAAATTCCTTTTCAGGATTTCTTTAGCGATTGCAAATATACTAAGCTTTTTGATTTATCAAAACTATTCTAACTGTAATTATGATATTTTTTATCTTCGCCATTTCAAAAGTAAAATTCTACATTTTTTTTGATTTTGAAGTGTATCTAATACTGAACTAAATTTATACTATCGTGTAAATAAACTGAATTATATTACGATCTAGCTGAGCACAGGTTTTTTGATCGATCGAAATAAAAATAAATCAGCATAGCCTTAGTTGTGGCTCTTATTTTTCATAAAAAGCAAGCAAAAGTAGGCTGTGCCGAAATTTTTTCAATGAAATAATTTATGGCGACATCATAGGTTTAATTTGGTCTAAAAGCATTAAACTCCTATTTTAGCACTAAATAATGAATCCATGAAGAAAGTAATAATACCATTGTTCTTAGCCATAAGCGTAATAGGATGTAAAACACAAATGAAAGATGTGACTAAAGTTGATCCAAGTCAATTTTCACAAACCATCACATCTTCAGAATTGAGTGATTACCTGTATACGTTTAGTTCAGATGATTTTCAAGGAAGGGACACAGGTGAGCCAGGTCAAAAGAAGGCTGCTGAGTACCTTAAGGATTATTATAAAAGTTTAAATATCCAAGGAGGCTCTTTTGAGGAGGAAGATTCTTATTTCCAAACCATCCCTTCAGCTTATTTTAACGACAAGTTTAAAGCTAGTGAGAATGTAATTTCCATTATTAAAGGAAGCACATTAGCAGAAGAATATCTTGTGATTACTTCACATTATGACCACGTTGGGATGAAAGATGGAGAAATTTATAACGGAGCAGATGACGATGGTTCTGGTACTGTAGCCATCATGGGAATTGCCGAAGCTTTTCAAAAAGCGGTTTCCGAAGGGTACAGACCTAAGCGTTCCATTGTATTTCTTCATGTGACAGCAGAAGAAAAAGGCCTGTTAGGGTCTAAATACTATTCTGAAAATCCAATTTATCCCCTGGAAAATACTGTTGCCAACCTTAATATTGATATGATTGGAAGGATTGATGAAGCCCATCAAGAGAATCCTAACTATGTCTACCTCATAGGAAGTGATAAATTAAGCACAGACTTACATGAAATTTCTGAAAAGGCTAATTCTACTTACACAAATCTAAATTTAGATTATACCTATAATGATGAGAATGATCCTAACCGTTTCTACTACAGAAGTGATCATTATAACTTCGCTAAATTTGATATCCCGATTATCTTTTATTTTAACGGCGTGCATGAAGATTACCACCAACCTACAGATACTCCAGAAAAAATAGAATATGACCTTTTAGAAAAAAGAGCTAAACTGGTGTTTTTTACAGCTTGGGAAATCGCCAATAGAGACGAAAGACCTTCTGTAGATAAACCAACTCTATAATAAAATATAATCTTTAAAAGAAATGCGGGGCATCTTAAGATGTTCTGCATTTCTTTTTTTAATCAATTTATATCCTAAAAGTCCTAAAAGAAACTGATTATAGATGACCTCTAATACCAAATTAAATATCTGCGGATCCTTTACCCTGTCTAATGAGCTTTGGTTCGGATTCTGTTAAGTCAAATATCGTAGAGGCGACATTATCCCCAAAGCCTCCATCGATGACAACGTCGACTAGTTTATCCCATTTTTCTGCAATAAGCTCTGGATCGGTTGTGTATTCTATAACATCATCATCATCCCTTATGGAAGTAGAAATTATAGGATTTCCTAAATGCTGTACCAAAAGTTGGGCAATTTTATTATTAGGAACTCTTATACCAACTGTTTTCTTTTTCTTGAAGACTGAAGGCAATTTGTTATTGCCAGGAAGAATAAAAGTATAGGGGCCAGGTAAGTTCCGTTTTAATATTTTGAAGGTTGTCGAGTCCAGTTGTGCAACATATTCAGACAGATTACTCAAATTTTGGCACACAAATGAAAAGTTTGCTTTTTCGAGTTTAATCCCCTTTATCCTCGCTATTTTTTCAAGTGCTTTTGTGTTATTGATGTCACATCCAAGCCCGTAAACAGTATCTGTGGGATAGATCACTAAGCCCCCTTTTTTTAAAATCTTAACGATGCGTTTTAATTCTTTTTCTGAAGGATTTTCCTCGTAAATTCTAATAAGTTCTGCCATGGCCTTAAAATTTAAAATACTGGATTAAAATTACAAAAAAAATTAATCAAGAGATGATTTCCTCTTGATGGTATTTACTCTATCCGTTATATAAGATACGATAGCACCAAAGATGGCAATTCCATTCAAAATCAAGATGCTTGCCGTTAATTTTCCAAGATTGGTGACAGGGTAATAATCACCATACCCAACAGTAGTTATTGTGATATAACTCCACCATAGCGCATCTTCAGCAGTTTTAATATTACCTATGTCTTTCTCTAAGTATAAGACCAATGTTGAACTTAAAACCAAGATAACAGTAGAAACAAAAATAATAAAACCATATAGACTTGCTTTTTTATGAGTTACTATAAATTCATAAAGGAGGTGAAAGGATTTTATGATCCTAAAAATCCTAAAGATCCTTAATACCCTTATATATCTAAATTCTGATATAACTGGAATACATGATAACAGATCTAACCATCCATAAGTAAAAAAATAGCGCCATCTCTTTTTTTGTTTCCTCAACTGACTGAAAAAATCGTACAAAAAAAACACACACAAACCAAAATCATAATAATTAATAAGCTTGTTAATTTCAGAATCTTGTGGGATAAAATAACTGACAGAGAGAAGTAGTATACTAAATATAGAGAGTAAAGCAATAATAAGGTTTGAAACTGAGAGCATCTAAGAGAGTATTTCTAATTTTGCAAATTTCAAAATTAGATTTTTCACACCTCCATTTTCAAACTTAATCTCTGCTTTTTTGTCCATCCCTATTCCTTCCACATTTAGGACTTCTCCTTTACCAAATCTAGTATGCTCTACCATTTGCCCCACATCCAACTGAATAGGTTTTGCTTTTTGGGTAGGAGTAGAGTCTCCTTCGGGTTTAATCTTTCTAAGTCGTCTTAGTTGCTGTTCAGTTGGTTTATGACTTGGAGGAGGGGTTCCCTTTCCTGGTTTAGTTTGCCTTAACTTAGATTTATCCACTTCGTCAAATATATCTTTATCGATAAGAGGTTTGTATCTATAATCATCTTTGGGGATCATATAGTCTAGATACTTCTCATCGATTTCTTCAATAAACCGACTTGGTTCAGCATCGATCAATTTTCCCCAGCGGTATCTTGAAAGCACATAGGTGAGGTAAGCTTCTTTTTCTGCTCTTGTCAAGGCTACATAAAACAATCGTCGCTCTTCTTCAAGTTCAGATCGTGTATTCATACTCATAGCAGAGGGAAAGAGATCTTCCTCAAGACCTACGATGTACACGTATGGAAATTCAAGTCCTTTGGCTAAGTGAATCGTCATCAAAGCAACGCGATCTTCATCGGCTGTTTCCTTGTCCAATGATGTCGCTAAAGCGATATCTTCCAAAAATTCTGTAAGCGATCCATCGGTATTTGCCAGTTCTTTTTGGCCTTCTACAAAATCGCTAATACCGTTAAGGAGCTCTTCAATATTCTCTATTCTAGCAATTCCTTCTGGGGTACCATCTTTTTTAAACTCTTGGAGAAGACCTGTCTTTTTGGATACAATTTCTGTGATTTGGAAAGCATTCAAAGTGTCATTCTGAATTTTAAAACTCTTGATCATACTAACAAAGTTGACCAATTTGGTCTTAGTGCCTTTATTAATACTTAAATCGAGTTTATTGATATTTTCGATGACTTCAAAGATTGTCCTTTTATAATGATTAGCCGCCAGTATCAGTTTGTCAATCGTGGTCTGTCCTATACCTCTTGAGGGATTATTAATAACCCTTTTTAGAGCTTCTTCATCTTTAGGGTTTACAATCAACCTTAAATAAGCTAGAATATCTTTGACTTCTTTTCTCTGATAAAAAGATAGGCCACCATAAATACGGTAGGGAATATCTTTACGTCTCAGGGCATCCTCAATAGATCTACTCTGGGCATTTGTTCGGTACAACACAGCAAATTCTCCGTTTTTGGCACCTTGCTGCATGCACTTCTCCATAATGGAGTTAGCAACAAACCGGCCTTCTTCAGCATCGTTCACCAGTCGATTTACATGAATTTTAGAACCTTCAAGGTTTTCTGTCCACACCACCTTGTCAAGCTTGGTTTTGTTTTTTTCAATAATGGAATTGGCAGCATCAACGATATTTCTAGTAGACCTATAGTTTTGCTCCAGTCTAAAAGATTTTACATCGCTGTAATCCTTTTGGAAATTTAAAATATTATTGATGTTGGCTCCACGGAAGCCATAGATACTTTGCGCATCGTCTCCAACTACACATATATTTTGATACCTATCACTTAAAGCTCTTACGATTAGATATTGAGAGTGATTTGTATCTTGATACTCGTCTACTAAGATGTATTTAAATTTTTGTTGGTACTTAGCCAATACCTCGGGAAACCGAGTGAGAAGCTCATTGGTTCTCAACAGCAAATCGTCAAAATCCATAGCCCCAGACTTAAAACACCGATCCACATATTCCTGATAGATTTCTCCTAGTCTAGGTCGCTTGGCCATTGCATCTGCTTCTTGCAACTCAGGGTTTTTTAAATAGGCATTTACCGTGATCAAACTGTTTTTAAAAGAAGAGATTCTCGACAAGATTTGTTTGTACTTATAGATGTCCTTATCAAGATTTTTCTCTTTAATAATAGATCTAATCAAGTGTTGAGAATCGTTGGAATCATATATTGTAAAGTTGGAAGGAAAACCGAGTTTATCCCCTTCAAACCTCAATATTTTCGCAAATACAGAATGAAAAGTTCCCATCCATAAATTCTTGGCTTCTGCTCCAACAATTTTAGATATTCTATTCTTCATCTCCTTAGCTGCCTTATTGGTGAATGTTAAGGAAAGAATATTAAAAGAGTCTACACCTTCACTCATCAAATAAGCAATTCTATAGGTCAACACTCTTGTTTTCCCAGATCCTGCTCCTGCGATCACAATCATCGGTCCATCCTTCTGTAAAACAGCTTCGCGTTGAGCTTCATTAAGTTGTTTGATATAATCTTGCAAGATGCTAATTTTAAGTTATGTGGTTATTCGTTCAAAATTAATCAATTTACACCCAATCTTTAAGGCTTCCAGTTTTTAATTTATAGTCTAAAAAGGTAAAGTTGATCATAATATCTATATTTGAATCAAAACTTAACAATGCAGTCAACTTCAGAACTTTTAGGGTATTTGTTCTATTTGATACCATCGGTAATAGTAGGGGTGATAGCCTTTTATTTCTTTAAAATTTTTGTCGATCATCAAAAGGAGATGTACTATATGGAGCTTAGAAAAGAGAGTAGGAGCGAAGTCTTACCCCTAAGATTACAAGCTTTTGAACGATTGGTTTTGTTTCTTGAACGCATTTCACCTGGTCAATTGCTATCTCGGATAAAACCTGTTGGAGAAAATAAATACGATTATGAAAATTTACTAATAGCTTCAATAGAACAAGAGTTCGAGCATAATTTGGTCCAGCAAGTTTATGTCAGTCAAAAATGTTGGGATGCTATTAGGGCTTCCAAAAATTCGACGATTTCATTAATTAGAAAAACAGCTATGAGTGATAAAATCACCTCTGCTCAAAAATTAAGAGAAGTGGTGTTAACAGAATTATTCGAAAGATCTTCACCAAGTGATACGGGTATTGCTTTTTTAAAAAATGAAATCAAGCAATTGTTTTAATACCTAGTATTGAAAAAGGTTTTTTCTCGGATACTAAAATTTTGAACTAGTTTATTTAAGGCTTTAGAATGCTTTTCAGAGTTCATCAAAGTATCCAGAAGTTCTCTGCAGAATTTTTTGAATTGCCACACAGGATGAAAAACACCCTCCATTAAATCCTTATAATTTTCTTCTGAAAAGGTATTGATCTGGTATAAATATCCAAAAGCATTTTCTCTCACTTGGAACGGATAGCCTGCTTGAGTATGCTTGCTTAATTCACCATAAACAGAAGGTTTTTTATCAGGCTGATAATCTGGTGTCGCTAAGTTGAGAGTGAGCCAAAGGAGTTTTATGTTTTTATTTTGAAAACCAACAGAAGCTTCTATGGCTTCCAAATAGGTGTGCCTATCTTCAGGAAAAGCTCTCCAAAGGTTGAATAATGCTTTTTCTATAGTAGCATAAGAATCGTCCTTAAGCAGGCTTTCGTAGTCTGCTTTAAGTTCTGAGGGAATAGAGGTCAAAGAATTCGCAATGGCCTGCCTAACATATAGATTATTGGTTTCGAAAGCCTTCTTATAGAGTGGGATTGAGAGGTCGAAGTCTCCACCATTAAGCTGATGTACAGCCTCCTGTCCTAAGTAATCATTTACGGGGAAATTAAGAGCATCACTTATTCTATCTGTTTTAAGACTCAGCCGGGTTTCTCTAAAAGCAGCCAGTTTTAAGTAGTTTTGAATAAACTCCTGCTTCTTTAAAAACATTAAGGTTTCTTTAGACTGAAATGCTTTTTGATAAAGCCATCGCTCCTTAAAATTAGTGAGAGGTTGACCGTAATGAAACTCAACTTCAGTCATAAAATCTTCTGTGGTGACGTTTTTATAAGCATATTTATTTAAATAACTTTCAATAGCTTTTTGAAACACAGCCTCCCCAACAGTATTTTTTAGAATAATAAGTGCCCAAGCTCCTTTTTCGTAGTAAGTCAAAGAGCTTCCCCCAACACTTACGAGTACTTGTCCTTGTCCAGAATCACTCTTAGCTTTAAGTTCTTCTGCGGTTTTAAAAAGTCTAAAATAATAATACTCCTCCCCAAATATTTCCTTTTCTACCTCCAAAGCATAATAGGTGGCAAAGCCTTCATGAAGCCAATGGTGTCGAGATGAAGTTTCGGTCACTAAATTACCAAACCATTGGTGAGCCAATTCGTGCGCCTGTACATTTACAAAACTCCTGTCATTTGCTCCAATACTATCCACGACAAATTCTTCAGAAAAGGTATTGAGGGTTGTATTTTCCATACCAGCATACAAAAAATCTCGAACGGGGACTTGTTTAAAGTTTTCCCACGGATAGCTTACATTGATTTTGTTTTCTAGACTATTAAAAATTTCGACATGGTCTTTATAAGTGTCATCCATTTTATTTAGATGTCTGGTTTCAAGATAGACTTGAAGCGGAATACCTTTTTTACTTTTTGCAGACATTCGTTTGAAGTCTCCCATCACAAAACCTACTAAGTAGCTACTCATCGGTTTTTGCATTTCATAGTGCCAAGATTTATGGTTTAATCGAGACCTTGTCTTGTTTAGGTGGCCATTAGCAATCACTTCATAATTTTCAGGAGCCTCGTAAGTAATAGTGAAGATCATCTTATCATTCATATCATCAAGACTTGGCAGCCAGTGGGAAGTGTATTTGCCTTGTCCTTGGGTCCATACTTGAGAGGGATAGGCTTTTAAAGTTGAGTTGAAACCCACAAAGTAAAGCGCTTGTTTAGGCTCGCACTTATAAGTAAAAGTAGCCGAATAGCTTTTATCTTTTTTAAAATTACTGGTCATCCAAATTTTATCATCTGTAGTAACAATCTTGAGCGTATTTGATTCTGAAGGTTTAATGCGCATATCGACGGCGTCTAGATAAACAGAATCTACATCTTTTAGGATCCTAAAACTGACTTCTACCTGTCCCTTTACTTCAAAATTGAGGGTATCGATAGTCACTGTAGCATCTAGCTTTAGAAAGTCAACCTTTTCAGTTTGTTGCCCGAAAAGAAGAGAAGAGGATAGAAGTAAGAATACTATAATTTTAATCATCTTACAAAGTTAGGGTTTTGCAACAAAAAAAGCTGCTAGATTTCTCTAGCAGCTTTCGTAAATAGTATAATAAATGAATGTTTAATTCACATCCCAGAATAATCTAGTTTGTTGAGAATCACCACCTATTGCTTGAGAAGCAGCATTATAATTTACTTCATTCAAGTTTTGTTCATTAATAGGATAAGTATATCTTAATGGTACTGGATTTCCAGTTGATCCCGGAAGGTTGAGAGTTGGTTCATCATATTTCCTCCAAACAGACCATCCTTCTAAAGGATTATCAAACATAGCTATCCAGAATTGTGTTCCTATTAAAGCATTAGAATTTGCAGAATCATAAGAAACATCTGGCCGACTCAAATAGTCATCTATTGCAACTTGATCGTCAATACCAGCATAATTCATAGAAGCTGTTACACCGTTTTCATAGTGAGTTAAAGCATCTCCAAATACAGCATAACTAAGATCTGTGGAAGTTGCAGTTGCTAAGTGAAATGAAACCTCTGCAAAATCCATTAATATTCCTGGGTGGGTTGGGTCTAAAAAGCTTTCCCCCATATGAGTTGAACTAGAATAGGGATTTTGAGAACCGTAGATACCGCCTTCATAAACTCCAGCTCCAAGATTTTCATCAAAATAATACATGCGCCTTGGATCTTCCAAACCATTCATTATATCAACAAGTGTATTGGCTGCAACATAGTCAGAACGACCACTTTGTACTAAGTCTTCCCATAATGGATTCGTATTAGGGGGTGAACTTTGATAGACAATAGCAGCATTATCTTGATTTCCAGTAAAGACACCATTGCTAGCTGCATCTTCAGCAGCGCTCTTGGATAAACTAGAATTACTATCGGAAATTCTCATCGCCAACCTTAACTGTAATGAGTTACTGAATTTACTCCACTTACTCATATCTCCACCAAATATGACATCTGCTCCTGCGAAGCCTTGTCCTGAGCTTAGTAATGTTCTTGCATCCTGAAGCCTCTCTATAAGACTTATATAAATAGTTCCTGCATCATCATAAGCTGGTAATGTAATAGTTTCAGCTTGTAAAGCCTCAGTATAAGGAATATCAGCAAAAGTGTCCACTAGAACTTGCCAAGCGTAAACTTGAAGCACTTCTATTTGGCCTAAGCGAGCATCTTTCTGGCCTTGAGAAAGATCACTGTTTTCATCGATATAAGCTTTAGCATCATCTAAGTCTAACAATACATCTCTGTATATTTCAGACCATTGAGACTTTGGAATGTTACGATTAGTCAAATCATAATTTGGCTCATCGACATAGGTTGTAGCTGTAAGGTACTGACTTATAAATCTAAATACATTAATATTTACATTTGGACTAGCCATAAAGTCTCCTAAACTTACCGTAGCAGATGTGAACAAAAATTCTTCTGAAGCCTCCGTTGGGTTTTTAGGATCTTGATTTAGCCTCTCATATTTATCATCATCGGAACACGATGTGAAGAGGCAAACCATTATAAAAGTTACTAAATATTTTTTCATTTTGTTTTTGTTTAAAAATTAAACTTAAGATTCACTCCATACTGCTGCATAGCTGGGTAAGCTCCAGATTGGTAGCCTTGGACATTTCCAGAACTCAATCCAGCTTCTGGATCTGAATATGGCATATTCTTATCAATTATCCATAAGTTTCTACCAATAATTGAAAGCGAAGCACCATTAAATGGTAATTTTTCTAAAACTTTATCACCAAAACTATAAGTCAAGTTCAATTCTCTCAATTTAATATACGATGCATCATAAACATGCCCTTTGTTAGCGTCACGAGCATAACCGTAAGGATTTGCATAGGTGTCGAAGGGGACTCTTGTTTGGTTTTGAGAACCATCAGCATTAACACCTGGTAAAATTATACCACCGCTATCGGCACCACCTGTTAAAGGGGCTCTCATCTCATTGCCCAAATCGTTTATACCTGCTGTTCTATCATAAACACCGGTAGCGAAACCGTACCATGTATCGAGTGAAAAGATATCTCCTCCCTCTTGTATATCGATCAAAAAGCTAAATCTGAAATTCTTGTAAGTAAAAGTGTTGGTAATACCTGCATTCCAGTCTGGCTGTATGTTTCCAATTATTTCATTATTTGATGACGTTGTTTCGTAATAACCACTGCTATTCACAGTTTTACGACCACTATCATCATATACATAATCAGTTCCTCTTATGGTTCCATACGGTTCACCTGGTGCAGCATTTATTGATATACCTCCTTGAAGACTAGCCAATTGAAGATTGTCTATACCATCTGTAAGACTTATTACTTTATTTCTATTTCTAGACCAGTTTACATTAACATTCCAACTAAAGGCATCTAGCTCCAAAGGTGTTACGCCAAGTAAAACTTCAATACCTTTGTTTTCAATTTCACCTGCATTAAGTAATTTTCTTGTGTATCCAGTAGCATTAGACACGGGAACCGGTGTAATTTGATCTTCTGTTCGTGTCCTATAATATGAAAAATCTAAATTTAACCTATCATCTAAAAAACTCGCTTCTAGACCAACTTCATAAGATTTTGAAGTTTCAGACTTCAGCTCAAGATTATTCAACGTACTATTTAAACTAGCGATACCTTGTCCATTAAATGGTGTAGAAATCACATAGGTGTTAAAAACATCATAAGGATCTGTTGCACTACCTACCTGAGCATAGTTTGCTCTGAACTTTGCAAAACTTAACCAGTCTTTTTTTATAATATTTGAAAGCAGAACACTAGTTGAGATCGAAGGATAAAAATAGGTATTATCCGCCTTTGGGAGTGTGGAAGAACGATCTCTTCTTATGGTGGCTTCCAAATAGTAAGTGTCTTTGTAACCTAAACTTCCTCTGGCAAATAGACCATCAACCATCTGGTCCGCTTCGTATTCAAGTGGTGGTTGTAGAGGGTCTTTACTGTTGCTTAAAGCATAAAAACCAGCAGCATTTAATCCTCCATTGGTAGATGCTCTAATAAACGTTTGTTCGTTTCTTCTTAGGTTGAAACCAATATTACCGTCAATATTTAAATCATCGTTTAAATCTTTGTTGAAATTCAATATCAAATCGTAATTATATTCAGCAACTCTGTTGTCAAATCTAGAGTATCTAGAGACACCAACTGATCCTACATTCTTACGCTCTTCTTGTAATTCGCTATAAGTATCGAAGGTAAAACGACCTAGTACACTAAATACATCGTTGATTTCATAATTCAAATTGATGTTACCAAAATACCGATTACGAGTATCGGTCTGAAAATTTTCATATCTTGTAAAGTATGGATTATCAAAATATATAGGTGTTAAATTTTCAGGGCCATTAGGATTCCAAGTTATATTTCTTCCCGTTTGAAAATAGGCATCACGTTGCTCAAAGAGATCAACATTAGTTTGATTCCATTGTCTAGCGGATTGCATGACATTCAAATCATCATAACCAGTTCCATATCTACCTTTACCATCCGTTTTAATGAAATTAACATTGGAACCTACTCTTAGCTTTTCTGATAAATCATGAGATCCAGAAAATTTAATATTGTTTCTCTTAATGCTACTATTCGGAAGGCTACCTTCTTGATCTAGGTTGGTAAAACCAACCCTGTAAGTACTTTTGTCAGTTCCACCATCTAAGGACACAGAATTAATCATAGTATAACCTGTTTCCCATATGTCATTTGGAGTATTCTCTGCAGCTACCCATGGCGAAGCTTGCTGATAAGTATCCAATCCTGGATAGATAGAATTCCATTGGTAGATCATTCGATCTGGATCAAATGCAGCACCAAAAGAGGCGTCCTCTGTGAAAGGGGTTGTTTCATCTAAAACACCGTCACCGTTGACATCGTATAAATTGAAATAGCCATCCTCAGATTGATAATATGGACCGTAACCTGCGCCATATTTTTGTTGATATTTTGGTAATGTACTTTTGTCAGCATTTGAAAACATAACGGAAGATCTGATACTTACTCCAAGACCTTTATTTTTTGATCCCTTTTTAGTTTCAATAATTATGACACCATTTGCAGCACGTTCTCCATATAAGGCAGATGCAGCTGCACCACGTAAAACATTAATCGACTTGATGTCATCAGGATTGATATCCGATGCTGCATTACCATAATCATAGCCTCCTTGCCCTGATCTCTGTCCACCAGTGTTTGAATTTTGGTTTATGATAGGTGTTCCATCTACTACAAATAAAGCTTGGTTGCTACCCGTTAAAGAGGCATTACCTCTTATGACAACATTTGTTGAACCACCCATGGTTCCAGAGGATTTTACTTGAAGTCCAGCAACTTTTCCAGATAGAGCATTTGTGAAATTTTGTGTCGCTACGTCAGATACTTCATTTCCGTCGAGTTCTTGAGTTGCATAACCCAAGGATTTTTTCTCTCTTTTGATACCTAAAGCAGTTACAACTACTTCATCAAGTTGTCCAGTATCATTCTTTAATACTATTTGAATAGAAGATTGACTTCCAACAGTCACCCTCTGTTCTTTCATTCCTAAATAAGAAAATACCAGAACGGCCTCTTGTCCGACTTTGATAGAAAAATTTCCATCAAAATTGGTTTGAGTACCATTACTAGTTCCATCCTCGATTACGTTTACTCCTGGTAGGGGTAAACCACTGTCATCTACAACAGTTCCTGTCACTTCTTGACTTTGCGCAAAACCCACATGTGAGATTAAAGCGAAAAGAAATAAGAAGATCCAATTTACATTTTGTTTCATTTGTTAATAATTTTTGTTTGTTAGAATTAGCCGCGGCGAAACTAGGACTCTCAAAACGTCTTAACAATGAGATAACGTTAAATTCACAAACTTTAACTAAAAAAAGCTTAATTTAATTATTATTGCTGTGGAAACGAGTGGTTTAATTTTATCTAAATATGGACCGATCTAGCTTTAAAGAAAAAATCATTGGAATATAAGGCAAGGCTTTGGTCTCCAATATCGGTAAAGGCGTAGTTAATTTCTACGCTTTTATACCAAAATCGGGCCGGAAATCAATATTTATCTGTTGATTACCAATGGATTAAAGGTTTTAAAAATCACCAACACCACTTCTTAAGTAAACTAATTTGCTGTAGTCAATTTCAAAACCAAAAGTGGAGGTAGCACTCATAGAAACTGAGGAAATAATACCGTTGGTTTGTGCAAAGTAAAAATCCATGCTTAAGGACGTATTAATATCAAAATCCTTATCAATACTGCTGGTTTTAGCACTGCCAAGTTGAAGTTTTGGCAGTGTGATTTTAGCCGTCTCAGGCGTGGTTTGATTTTGTCCATCGATGGCACCTTGGATTGTGGCTAGTTCTGCATCACCAAAAGTCCAAGTTGACCGGATTAGATTTCTTCAACTACTTAAAAATAGAAGGAAAGCGAGTAATCTTAAAATACTCACTCTTTACTGATGTTTGCATTACACTAAGATTTAAGCGCATCGCTAAGTTAGAACATGAAAATATATGAAAACAAAAAAACCCGCATCTAGGATGCGGGTTGAAATTAAATTAGAAACTATTTTTTTAGTAACCAGGATTTTGAACTAACTGTGTTGTTAAATCCAACGCTTCTTGTGGGATAGGGAAAATTGTTTGTGGTTGGCCTACAGCAGAAGCAGACTCGAAAAGAAGACCTTGTCTAAGACTTTTTCCATTTCTCAATAAATCCATTCTTCTATGTCCACCTTCGTAAGCCAATTCTTTTCTTCGCTCTCTTAGTATATCATCTATATCTACCAAGACTAAGGGAGCCAATCCAGCTCTATTTCTCAATAAATTTAGATCAGATACAGGTGTCGCACCAATTGAAGAATTATCTCTCACATTGGCTTCAGCTCTTATTAAGTACATTTCTGTAATTCTTAAGATTGGAGCATTATCAGCATTAGTTGCAAAATCCGGATACTTAGCTGTAAATACAGAAGTCGTACCTGCAGCATCAACACCGGTTTGAGTTAGTTCAGAGAATCGTAAATCACCTGGTTCAGCTTGATATGCATTGACTAGATCTTGGCTAAATGGAGCATCACCACGTCCTCCAGGAGTAGGATTTGTTAAATCAGAATAACCTATAGTACCCTGGCCATCAATGGCTAAGTTGGCAATCTGAAAAATATGCTCAGCAGATGCTGTATTATAGAAAGTATAATCGCTAGCTAACTCATAGGTTGTGTTGTTAATCACCTCAGTTGCTAATTGAGCAGCAGCAGCAAAATTCTCTCTGTACAATTCCAATCTAGCCAATAATGCAGTAGCTGCACCAGAAGTAGCTCTTAAGCTAGTTTCACCATTAGGATACGTAGCTGGTAAATCTGGACGTGCTAAAGTTAAATCGTCTGCAATTTGATCATAAATTTGATTTAAAGAGCTTCTTGGAATATCAAATTCTTCCAAATTATCTCCTCTAAAAACGCCTAATATATTTGGTATAGAAAGACTTTCTCCCTCATTTACATTGTAAGGCTGTCCAAAATAAAGACTAGCATTAAACTTAGCTAAAGCTCTTATAAATCTAGCTTCTGCAATAAATTGAGCTTGCAATTCTGGAGATAAATTCCTTGGTGCAGGATCTGCTAAAGGAAGATCTGTAATGATGAGATTACAGGCTTCAATCACATCTGAATTTTGGAAGTATATACTATTAATACTTGTATTGTCAGCTTGTATATCGTAATCAAAAACTTGTCTGAAAGTAGGAAATGACCCTACAAAACCAGAATTATCTGCCCACCATTCTGAAAGTACTTGTGGAGCACCGTTAAAAGCATCCCTAGATTGAGCTTGGCTATACAATCCTAACACACCTCCTTCTACAGTTGTAGCTGTAGAGAATAGTGCTGTGGAGTCAACATCATCTTCTGAAGTTATGTCCAGTTCGTCCTCACACGATGCAAAAATCAATGCTAGGAGAAGCAATAAATTATATTTAAATATGGTTTTCATGTATGTTTATTTTAAAAATTAAATTTAGCACCAAATATATATGTTGAAACTTGAGGAGCCACGAAGAAAGATTCTCCAAGAGCAAGTGGGTTCAAACTATCTGTAAATTCTGGATCGATACCGTCTAGTCTGCTATCCTTAAGAGTGAAAAGATTTGTTGCAGTTGCATACAATCTAATACCTGATAAGAAGCCAAGCTTGTCTATAATTTTCTTAGGAAAGTTATAGCCTAGAGTAATATTTTTAAGTCTAAAGAAAGATCCATCATAAAGTTGATTAGTAGACTGTCTTTGATAAGAGGTAAAGGTAGAGCTCGTTAATGCTGGAACTATAGCATTAGTATTCTCAGGAGTCCAATAATCCAGTACATCTGTAGACAGGTTAAAGGCCCCTTGGAAGTTAGCATTTCTAACAAATCTATCTCCATCAACTAAGATATCATTACCGTATGTATAATTAAATAACATATTTAAATCCCAGTTTTTCCATGACATTGTAGATCTTAAACCTCCATAAAAGTCAGGGTTTGCATCTCCAACTATTCTTCTATCAGCTGGTGAAGCATCACTTGTTGCCTCTCCGTCTATATTTAACCATTCAGCATCTCCTGTTATTGGATTAACTCCTAAGTAAGGAATCATATAAAAGCTGTTTGCAGATTCACCCTCAATTGCTCTTTGGGCTGGAGTACCTTGGATAAATTGCCTTCCTTGTTCATCAACTCCAGCACCAGGTAATGAAATAATTTCGTTTTGGATTGTTGACAAATTGAAATTAATATCCCACTTAAATTCAGTATCTCTAAATATACTAGCACCTAAATCAAATTCAAAACCTGAATTCTCAATTTCACCAGCATTCTCTGTAACAGAACCGTTTCCAGTACCTGGATTAACAGGGATATTCAATAAAAGATTATCTGTAGTTTTCTTGTAGTAATTAACATTGAATCTTATCATATCGTTAAATATTCCAGATTTAAAACCTACATCAAAAGTAGCCGTTTCTTCCCATTGCAAATCTGGTAAAGCTGGGCTTTCTTGGGTAAGACCAGGATTACCATTATAATCTGCTCCTATAAAAGTTTCTTGAAATCTGAAATCTGAAATTCTATCGTTACCAGTCGTACCATAACTACCTCTTATCCTTAATCTATTGAAGATACTTTCACTCATGAAATCTTCAGCGGAGATATTCCATCCACCTGATACTGCATAAAAATCTCCAAATTGATAGTTTGCTCCAAATCTTGAAGAACCATCCCGTCTAAATGAGGCTTCAAAAAGGTACTTTCCATCAAAGTCATAATTAAACTGAGAAAAATAACCAATTAAAGCACTTTCGCTAGATGTAGAACTAGTTGTGTTGGGCTCAGACCCTGAACCAACGTTAGGCAAATCATCTGTTAAAAAGTTGGTCGTAGCTGCGTTTAGAAATCTAGTATTTGTTTTTTCAAATTGAGTACCTAAAAGAGCACCTAAATTATGACGTCCAAAACTTTTTTCCCAGTTAAGTGTATTAGTAAAGTTAATTCTCTCAATCTGTCCAATGGCATTTTGAGCAGACCCTCCTGGTGTAAACACCTCTGAAAATCTAGTGACACTCTCCACAAAACGTTTATCCAAACCAAGACTGGTTCTTAATGTAAACATATCATCTAACAAGTCAAGTTCACTATATACATTACCGATTAATCTTGTTGTTTCAACATAATTTGTGTTGAGTGCTTCAATACCAATTACATTTTGACCTGTTTGTCCAGAAGCAACAAAGTTACCATCTTCATCTCTTGGATTAGCATTTGGTCTAATCAACTGAGCAGCAGTGAAGGGAGCAAACGTATTGTTTTCTTCACCAATTCTATCATTCTTTGAAAAAGAGATATTTGTATTTGCGCCAACTCTTAGGTTGTCTGAAATGTCAGTATTTACATTTAAGCGAACATTAGTCGTTTTTAGATTATTACCTATTGTGAATCCTTCCTGATCGGTATTGTTGACCCCTAGGTAATACGTAGACGTTTCTCCACCCCCTCTCACAGAGAAGTTATAGTTTTGAGAAACCCCTGTTCTTGTCACACCATCTATCCAATCGAAACCAGCCCCAGTATAATCACCTCCGTCACCATCTCTTAATTCCTCTAAAGACTGAAAATTAGTCCCACTTCTTGCATTTAAAACATCAATACGAAAATTACCATATTGTTCGTTACTTAAAACGCTAGGAAGCTCTGTAGCTTTAGCAAATGAAATAAAGCTTTCAAATTGAAAATCTGGTGCTGCTCCAGTAGACCCTTGCTTAGTTGTAATAAGAATCACACCATTAGATCCCCGAGAACCATAAATAGAGGTTGCTGCAGCATCCTTAAGAACCGTCAAGGATTCAATACTCTCAGGATTAATAGTTGCTAGAGGATTTAATCCACCCCCACCTTGTGTAAAAGTCTGTTCAGAATCATCTAGTGGCACGCCATCAATGACGAATAGTGGTTGTGCACCCCCTGTAAGAGAGTTAACACCCCTTATCCTTACACTAGATCTTGCCCCTAAAACTCCAGACGCATTTGTTACGCTTACACCAGAAGCTTGTCCTTGTAATAAATCTTGAGGACTTTGTGCAGGCAAATCATCAATCGAAGCATTGCTTACCACCGAAACAGTTTGAAGAAGTTTATCTTCATCTCTTTGACCAAATCCAACTATAACTACTTCGTTCAACTCTGAAGAGTCGACTAATAGACTTATGTTGATTTCAGTTTTAGCACCAACGCGTATTTCTTGGGTTTTAAAACCAACGTATCTAAATACCAAAGTTTGATTTGACTCAGCTTTGATAGAATAATTTCCATCAAAATCTGATTGGGTACCCATAGTCCCTCCTTGAATTAAGATGTTTACTCCTGGTAGGGGTAAACCACTGTCGTCTGTCACAGTTCCAGTCACTTCTTGACTTTGCGCAAAACTCACATGTGAGATTAAAGCGAAAAGGAATAAGAAGATCCAATTTACATTTTGTTTCATTTGTTAATAATTTTTGTTTATTTATTAGAATTAGTCCCCGCTAAACTAATAGACTTAAAACGTCTTAACAATGAGATAACGTTAAATTCACAAACTTTAACAAAAACAGCTAAATTTAATTATTATTGCTCTGGAAATGAGTGGCTTAATTTTACCTAAATACAGACCAATCTAGCTTTAAAGAAAAAACATTGGAATATAAGGCAAGGCTTTGGTCTCCAATATCGGTAAGGGCGTAGTCAATTTGTATCCCTTTATACCTAAATCCCACTCCAAAATTGGGTTGGAAGCCAATGTTGGTTCCTTGACCACCTAAGGATTCAAGGTTTTGAAAATTACCGACACCACCTCTTAAGTAAACTGATTTGATGTAGTCAACCTCAAAACCAAAAGCAGGGGTAGCACTCATAGAACCTGAGGAAATAATACCGTTGGTTTGTGCAAAGCGAAAGTCCATATTCAAGGATGTAGTAAGGTCAAAATCTCTATGAATACTGCTGGTTTTAGCAATGCCAAGTTGAAGTTTTGGCAGCGTGATTTCAGTCGCCTCAGGCGTGGTTTGATTTTGTCCATCGATGGCACCTTGGATTGTGGCTAGTTCAGCATCATCGAAAGTCCAAGTGTTATACGTCGTGGTAATATCCCTAGCCATAACTCCAAAAAACCAATTCTTTCGCTGAAATTGAATCCCTGCATCAAAACCAAACCCCCAAGCTTGAGCAAAATCACCGATAACTCTTCTTATTACCTTAGCATTTGCACCATATGAAAATCCCTCCAAAGGTAAATTCCTAGCATAAGATAAGGTGAAGGCATAATCTGCAGTAGAAAACAAACTTATTCTATTGAAGTCAATATTTCCTTGATCGTCAATTAGTTGTGTAGTGTTTAAGATGTCGTCTACACCAAAGCGGATGATACTAAACCCCACAGCACTTTTACTGTCGATGGGCATTGCAGCAGCTATGTAGTTGTAGGTTGCGATGTTTGCGAAATAGTTGGCATGCATAGCTGAAACTTGGCTGTCTTCTAAGTTCACCAATCCAGCAGGATTCCAATACCCAGAATTAACGTCATTTGTGGTTGCGGTCACAGCATTTGCCATTCCAAATGAAGCTGCATCTACGCCTATGTTCAGAAATTCATTAGAATATTTTGCAGTTTGTGATAAAACTGAACACGACAATGCAAGAGTTAATATAAGGACAAGCCTCTTCAATGCGATATTTTTTTTAGCAAATATGCTATAATTAATAATATTAAAACTTATTTTGCTTTTTCTTATTGTACCAAATCTAGATAGTTGTTGAAAATATGATTAAAAAACAAATTCCAAATTTTATCACACTTCTCAATTTATTATCTGGGTGTGTGGCGACTATATTTGCAGTTCAAAATAATTTGGTAGCAGCAACCGCATTTGTTTGCATTGGAATTTTCTTCGATTTTTTTGACGGTTTAGCAGCTAGGGCTTTGAAAGTGAAAAGCGACTTGGGTTTACAATTAGACTCGTTAGCAGATATGGTAACCAGTGGCTTAGTACCAGGATTAGTCATGTGTCAACTTCTTTTTAACTCGATGAATCCCTCAGTTTCTGATCTTACTTTTTTTTCTAACGAAGCCAGTTGGGTTGCCTTAATAGGTTTAGTGATCACCTTGGGTTCAGCATATAGACTTGCAAAGTTTAATATTGACGACCGACAAACAGATAGTTTTATAGGTCTACCCACTCCAGCCAATGCTCTTTTGATTCTTAGTTTTGGCCTCATTTTGGACTATCATCCCAATTCTTTTTTATCAGAATTAATTCAAAATACCTATTTTCTTATAGCAGTATCGGTCTTGAGCGTTTTACTTTTGAATGCTGAGCTAAAGCTGTTTGCTTTAAAAATTTCTAATCTAAAGCTTTCTGAAAACTGGTATAGGTATCTCATCGTTGTCCTAAGTATTATTTTATTGGTCACCTTTCAATTTGTTGCCATCCCAATTATAATTCTTGCTTACATCTTATTGTCTTTAGCATTGCAAAAAATGAATTGATTTATTTCCTTTTTCGGGTGACTCCAAAAAGCAAAATAAATAAAGCTAAAAAGTTTGCTATACGCGGTATGTAATCCCCGTGTTTAACATAAAACGTTTGTCCTTCATAAAGGGGCAAATCGTAAATTAGTGCCGTTTTTTCATTATAGATTGATTTTTTGATAATTTCACCGTCTTTATCTATAAATCCAGAAAGTCCAGTATTTGCACTCCGTGCTACAGCACGCCGTGTTTCAATGGCTCTTAAGCGCGCATAACTCCAGTGCTGTTGATGACCTTGAGTTTCTCCCCACCAGGCATCGTTGGTTATGATAGCTAGGGCATTGGCACCATTTTTCACATAACCATTCACAAATTCCCCATATACAGATTCATAGCAAATAATAGGAGCAACACTATAGCCTGTATTCAATTTGAAGACGCCGCGTTTGGGTTGGGTGGTTTTCATAGCGACTGTACCTCCAAGGTCGATCATAATATTTCCTAGTATAGGTTTAAGGGTAGACTGATAGGGGAAATTTTCAACGCCCACAACAAGTTTGGATTTATGATAAAACTGAGTCTCAGAACCCTTTTTTTCAAAAACAGCACTGTTGTAATCATTAAACCAAAGTCCTTTTCTTAAAAAATTGCTTTGAGGCGATAAGTCAGTTTCTTTTTTTAGCAATTTATACATAGAAATTCCAAAAATCAAATTGAGTTGATCGTTTTTATCAAGCAAAACTTTTGAAAACCTCCGAGCTTCAGAGTAGGTATAGCTTGTGATTTTTGTGCCTTCAGCGAAGACGGTTTCTGGTGCGATAAGCAGCTGTGGGTTATCGTTCAATAGAGGTTGGGTCAAGTCTATTAAATCCTTAGAAATCCCCTGATCATTTGTATTATACTTTTCAGTGTAAGGATTTATATTGGGTTGAAGAACGATGGTTTCGATACTATCGTCAACACTAGTTTCTGGTCTTAAAAGGAGACTAATACCTATAGGAATACCTATAAGCAAAGCAAGTCTTATTCCACTTCTTAGTATAATTTTTGAATCTTTGTGTTGTAAATAAAGAATAAGCCCTCTTAAGAGAATGAAATTACTTGCTAAAATCCAAAGGCTACCACCAAAAGTACCCGTATACTCATACCATTGTATCAATGAGATATCATTAGCAAAAACATTTCCTAAATTCAACCAAGGCCAAGAAAATTCCCATCCCAAATGCAATTTTTCGAAACTGATCCATAACACTACAAAAAATGAGGAAGCCGCCGTAAAAGCAACGCGTTTTGCAACAATATGATAAATTAAAAAGACAAGACTCATCAATAAGGAGTTAGCAAGTATCGCAAAAATCCCTCCAAAGGGTGTTGAATAGTAAAGCCAAAAGGTGGTAATGCTATTCCACATCAGAAAACTTAAATACGCATGCCCAAAAACTTTGAGTTTTATTCTTTGAGTATGAGTTGTTCTAATCGTAAATTCAGCAAAAAGCAAAGGGACGAAACTGATAAAACTCAAGACACTCCATCCATTTGTTGGCCAGCTAAAGGCAAGAAGTAAGCCTGAAGTAACAGCTAAAAGTATAGTTTTCAATTTATATTTTTTTTCAAATTTAGTTTAAAAAACAGGGTTTTTAAAAGAATTTAATCAAAACAAGGTATGAGAACAATTTAGCATCTAAATATCGAATAAAATCAGTCTCTTTTTTACTTATTAATCGTCATAAAATAGAACCGTAACTATCGCTGTGCCCACATTTTTTTCCTCAACTAAGTAAGAAATAATTCAAATTTTTTATGCAACATTTAAAACTGAATTGGTGTGATATCATTCGATGACTAGTCTTGATATCTTTATCTCCTTTATTAGGAGCGATCAAAGCAGAATGTATATTCATATCTTCGAGTAATTTATATTATTATAAGTCTAGCGATTTTGCTATTTTAAATACTTATACAAGATTAAATTTATAATGTCATATGACTAAATTGAATTATACTGCGATGTAGCTCAGCACATGATTTTTGATGAATTGGAATTAAAAATAATCAGCATAGTCTTAGTTGCGATAACCGTTTTTGATAAAAAGTAGGCGAAAAAAGCCTGTGCCGATTTCATATCGGTAAAATGATTTATTCCAACATTATAGGTTTAATCTGTCATTATCATGCCCTTTGTTTAGATCGCTAACCTTATGGTTAATAGAGGTCATTTATTTTATAAACAGTCAGAGATAGGTAAGTCTGAGTTGGGATTCAATATTGTAAAATTATGTAGCATTATAAAAAAAAAGTCCATTTAAACGAAGTCTATTCTGCTTCTAAAAGAAAAATTTGCATCACCAAATATTTTGAATTTTCGAGGAAAACACGACTGGATAAGATCTTTCAGTTTCATGATGTCTTTGTTGGAGACATGAGTTTAATTGGTTCAAGATCAGAAAGCTTGAGCTGCTATTATTCGTCGAAAGCTAATACGTCCTTGGAATTAAAACCAATTTTGATGGTTTTCCCCAAAACAGGCTCATTAGTCACTACCGTTAGATGCTCTCCGTTGTCTAACTTAAGGAGTAATTGAGAATGAGTCCCAAGAAAAGTTCTCTTCAATATCTCAGCTTCAGAAACATAATCACAGTCTTTATTGACGGTAAGATTTTCATTTCTTATCGCATGGCAACAATCTTCCTTTAGTGGACATTTAAAAGCAATTTGTAGCCCTTTATTAAGCTGAACCGTATTTCCAAACAGAGAGGCGACATAGATAGATTGAGGTTTTTTATACAACTCAGAAGCTTCGTCTTTTTGGACTAATCTACCATTTTGTAAAATCAAAATTTCATCGGCAACAGCTAACGCATCCTGAGTATCGTGTGTCACAAAAATTGCAGTGACTCCTGTTTTTTTTATAATATTAAAAACTTCATTCCTTAAGCGGTACCTCATCATAGAATCTAAATTGCTAAAGGGTTCGTCCAATATTAAGACAGAAGGCTTAGGAGCAAGCGCCCTAGCAAGCGCCACCCGCTGTTGTTGTCCTCCAGACAATTCATGTGGATAGCGCTTTTCATAGCCTTTTAGGCCAACGAGCTCTAAGGTATCTAAAGCTCTTTCTTTCTTAGAAATAGAGGTTTTAATTCCATAAACAACATTCTCTAAAACTGAAAGATGAGGAAAAAGAGCATATTCTTGAAAGACCATACCTACATCTCTTTTCTCTGGAGCTATGTTTTTCTTTATAGAGGCCACCAGCTTATTTTCAATATGAATTTCACCAGCATCTAATTCTTCTAATCCTGCAATTAGTCGAATTAAGGTTGTTTTTCCACTCCCACTTTCACCAACTACTGCACAGATATCTCCTTTATTGACAAAAAAGTTAACATCGTCCAAAGCTTTCACCTTTCCTTGATCGAACGATTTAGTAAGGTTTTTTATTATGAGTGTTGTTTGCATTCTTCAAAAGTAATTTATTTAAAAAAATAGCGGGGACCAAAGCCGTTAATATTATTAAAAGAGATGGAAGGGCAGCAGATCTCACCATTTCATCGCTCGCATATTCAAAAGCTTTTACGGCTAAGGTATTTACATTATAGGGTTTCATTATAAGAGTTAAAGGTAGCTCTTTTAAGATATCTATAAATACTAAAATGAATGCACTGAGTAAACCCGCTCTTATAAGAGGGAATTCTATTTTAAAAAACGTTCTAAAATTTCCTTTACCCAAAACTTTTGAGGAATCAGATAGGCTCCTATCAATTTTTAGGCTTGAGGATTCTAGAGGTTGATAAGCAACAGCTAAGAATCTTACCACATAAGCGTATACCAAGGCAATAAGAGTCGCATTCAAAACTAGTTTTGAAGTTATTCCTTGCTGAATTAGCCATTTATCCAAATAAATACTTGGAATTAGGACTCCAATAGCGATAATAGTTCCTGGTATGGCATATCCCATTACACCTAGTTTAGATGTGGTTTTTAAAAAATTAATTTTATTCCATTTGGAGAAGAATAATAGGAGGAGGGCTATCAAAACGGTCATCAAAGAAGTTAAGAAAGCAATACCGAAACTCTGTAAGGTTATTCCTATAAAATCCATACTCCACACTTTTGTAAAAGTTTGTGAAACCCAGAAAAGCAACTGCGTTACAGGTAGAAAAAAACCTATAAAAACAGGTAAAAGGCATATGAGGCTAAAGAATACTTGTTTTCTTTTTGTGGGTTTTATTCTTGAATTATGCTGTTGTTTCGAGGACTTAGCCGAAGTGAATTTTATGTGTCGTCTTTGCCATTTTTCAAAAATGATGAGTCCAAACACGATGACCAAAAGTATGGCTGATAAATAGATGGCTGTTTCAGGTTCTCCGAGAGAGAACCAAGATCTAAAAATCCCTGTGGTAAATGTACTGACTCCGTAATAGCTTGCAGCTCCGTAATCATTTAAAACTTCCATCAGTACTAAAACCAATCCAGCAATAATGGCAGGGCGAGCTAAAGGAAGAATTAATTTAAAAAATGACTTAAATTCAGTAATCCCCAGCATTCTTGAAGCTTCCAGTAGATTGGTTGCTTGTGCTAAGAAAAAAGTTCTGCTGCTTACATAAACATAAGGAAATAAAGATATGCTCAAGACAAAGGACAAACCATATATGTTCATGAAGTCAATACTGAAGTTTTCAATGCCCAATAGTCCAACAGCAGAAGAAAATAATCCAGAATAGCCAAATATTCCAGCATAAGAATAAGCCATTATATAAGCTGGTATCGAAAGTGGCAATATTAATAGCCATTCTAATTGTTTTCTAAATGGAAATTCAAATCTAGAGACCAACCAAGCAGTTGTCACTCCAAAAACGATAACAAATACGGAGCATAAAAAGGAAAGTACAAATGAGTTGACCAAATAATCTACAAGGACATAATTTACGATATGTGTCCAGCTCTCGCCTGGCCCATCAAAAAGTTTAAAGATGACCGTTAATATAGGAATAGCTACTGCAGCAACTATCAAAACCAAGAAAAGAGACCATTTATTAAGGTCTCTTTTAAATTTATAAAACCTGTCAGTTATTTTCAAGGGCTATTTATTTCCAGCCTACTTTATCAAAGATGATGACTGCGTCTTTATTATTTTCTCCCAATTCATTCAATTGAAGAGCATCTTCTTTAAAACTTCCCCAGTCTTTAAGAATCTTTGCAGGTTCAACATTTCTATTGATCGGGTATTCATAATTCGATCCTGCAAATATTTTTTGAGCTTCCTCCTGGAGTAGAAACTCTATAAACTTTATTGCGTTTTCTTTATGAGGAGCATACTTAGCAACACCAATACCACTCACATTAACATGAGTTCCTGATGTGTCTTGATTAGGAAAAAATATACCTACACTATTTCCAGCTTTGAGCTCACTTTCATCTTCAGAATTTAATAATTTTCCTATGTAGTAGGTATTTACAATAGCAAGATCTCCTTCGTTATTAGCTACCGCTTTTACTTGATCTCTGTCATTCCCTTTTGGGGATCTAGCCATATTTTCAACCAATCCATCAGCCCAATTTTCAGCAAAATCTTCACCTTGATTGGATATGAGAGAGGCTAAAAGAGATTGATTATAAATATTTGAAGAACTCCTCACCAGAATTTTATTCTTCCACTTGTCAGAGGTTAAATCTTCATAAGTTGATAAATCATTTGGATCGACTCTGTCTTTGGAATATGCTATCACTCTTGCTCTTTTGGTAAGACCAACCCACTGTTTGTCTGTATCTCTTAAGTTGGCTGGAACAATTGAATCAATAAGTGTATTTGAAATAGGTTGAAGTAGACCTTCGGATTTAGCCCTGTATAATCTTCCCGCATCTACCGTAATAAGAACGTCTGCAGGAGATTGTTTCCCTTCCAATTTCATCTTTTGAATAAGTTCGTCAGCACTTGCATTGACTACATTTAATTTGATATCATTTTGCTTTTCAAAAAGTTTAAAAAGCGCTTGATCAGACTCATAATGCCTGTGAGTATAAACGGTAAGTTGTTCGACTTTATCTTCTTTAGGTTCTGATTTACAACCAAAAACAAAAGCCACCACGATTAGTGCATAAAAATAGTTTTTCATCTCTCTTTTTTTACAAATTTAAATATCTATATTTATTTAGACTCATTATTAATAAAAAATTTGATAAAAAAAATGGTCTCTTGAGATAGAGACCATTAAATTTTTGAATGACAACGATTACATCGCAGTAACATGTTTTGTTAACTGAGATTTTAAATTGGCTGCTTTATTATTGTGAATAATATTCTTTTTAGCCAATTTATCAATCATAGAGATTATTTCTGGAAGACCTTTGGCCGCTTCAGATTTATCTTCTGTAGATTTTAATCTTTTGATAGCATTACGAGCTGTTTTGTGTTGATAGCGATTTCTTAATCGCTTAGCTTCGTTGCTTCTTATTCTTTTTAATGCTGATTTATGATTAGCCATAATATTTAAATATAAAATTTTAATAGTAGTCCGTAGGGGAATCGAACCCCTGTTACCAGGATGAAAACCTGGCGTCCTAACCCCTAGACGAACGGACCGCGTTAATAATGATTAATGAACTTAAATTAGTAGTCCGTAGGGGAATCGAACCCCTGTTACCAGGATGAAAACCTGGCGTCCTAACCCCTAGACGAACGGACCTTAAATTAGCGAGTGCAAAAATAACTAATTATTTAAATTGCACAAATCTTTTTCCTGAAAATTAATAAGCTTTTGCAAATAAAACGCGTTGCTTAGATTCTTTTCCTGAAAACACACATTTACCAGTCTCTTTTGTTTGCTCTAAAGGGATGCATCTAATGGTGGCTTTAGTGAGCTCTTTAATCTTCTCTTCGGTCTCTGAAGTCCCGTCCCAGTGGGCGAAAAGAAAACCTCCTTTGGAATTTAAAACATCTTTAAACTCTTCAAAAGTATCCACTTTAGTGATATGATCATCTCTAAAAGCCTCAGCTTTGGTAAATAAATCTTGTTGAATATTTTTTAAAAGATTTTCTATAACCCCTGTTAAACCTTCCTGGTTTTCAAAAGATTTGGATAATGTATCTCTTCGAGCTAGTTCTACAGTTCCTTTTTCTAAATCTTTAGGTCCAATAGCTATTCTTAAAGGAATACCTTTTAATTCATATTCCGCAAACTTCCAACCTGGTTTATGAGTGGTTCTGTTATCAAACTTCACTCGAATTCCCTTAGACTTAAGATCATTTGCTATAAGATTTGCTTTTTGGCTAACGAGTTCTAATTGCTCCTCATTTTTGAAAATAGGGACGATAACGACCTGAATAGGTGCTAAGTTAGGAGGTAATACCAGCCCGTTATCATCGGAGTGGGTCATCACCAAAGCTCCCATAAGTCGTGTTGAAACTCCCCAGCTTGTGGCCCATACATATTCTTGTTTGCCTTGATCTGAAGTGAATTTTACATCAAAAGCTTTTGCAAAATTTTCACCTAGAAAGTGAGAAGTTCCTGCTTGCAAAGCTTTTCCATCTTGCATCAAGGCTTCTATACAATACGTTTCCTCAGCACCTGCAAATCTTTCGCTTTCAGATTTTAGTCCTTGTATGACTGGTATCGCCATAAATTTTTCGGCAAAATTTGCGTAAAGATTATTGATGAGTTCTGCTTCTTCAACAGCTTCTGTTTTGGTAGCATGAGCTGTATGACCTTCTTGCCAAAGGAACTCTGTCGTTCTTAAAAATAGACGAGTTCTCATTTCCCATCTTACCACGTTAGCCCATTGATTGATTTTTAAGGGCAAATCTCTATAAGACTGTATCCAGCCCTTAAACGTATTCCAAATAACGGCCTCGGAAGTAGGTCTTACGACTAACTCTTCATCTAGTTTAGCTTCTGGATCTACTCTTAATTTACCGGGACGATCTGGGTCACTTTGCAATCTATAATGTGTCACAACAGCACACTCTTTGGCAAAACCTTCAGCATTCTTTTCTTCAGCCTCAAATAAGGATTTTGGGACGAATAAAGGGAAGTATGCATTCTCGTGACCCGTTTCTTTAAACTTGGAGTCCAGTTCAGCTTGTATTTTTTCCCATATGGCATATCCGTATGGTTTTATCGTCATGCAACCTCTCACCGCAGAATTTTCTGCGAGATCAGCTTTTACCACTATTTCATTATACCATTTAGAATAATCTTCTTCTCTACGTGTTAGGCTCTTTCCCATCTTATTTCATTTGGCACAAATGTTGCACCTTTGTTAATAGTTACATTAGTTAGCGCAAAACTAACTAAATTTGATAATAGTAATTACAAAAACCACAAGTTATGATACAATCAAGCAAAATTTTTAGCCCATTTTTATTAGGAATGTTATCTGTGGTTTTCTTGACTTCGTGTTCGTCTTACAGAAATGTAAATTCTACTAGTGACGGAATTTATGGATCTAGCGTCCCTTCGGAGACTAGAAGGTCTGTTTCTAACCAGAATTCACCTCAAAGAACAGTTAATCCATCGAATGTTCCTCAACAAAAATCGGATACATACGTAAAATATTTTTCTGATCAAGGTCAGATGATATCAAAAGCTAGAAACTCCAACAATGAAGTTTTTACAGACATAGACGGTTATGCCTCAGATACTATAACTTACTCTGAGGAAGAGCGCTATTATGAAGAGCCTATTTATAACGGAAATAATGCAGGTTGGGGAACCAATCCTACCGAAGTTAATATAAATTACATTGATAACGGATTTAATGGAATGGGAATGGGAGGTTTTGGTTTTGGAAACCCTTTCTTCGGAGGATTCGGAGGAGGCTGGGGAGGATTTTACGGCCCAGGTTTCGGCTTTGGTAATCCTTTCTTTGGTGGTTTTGGAGGAGGATTTGGATTTGGTAACCCATTTTTTGGAGGTTTCTATGGAGGGTTTGGTGGTTTCTACGGGCCTGGATTTGGTAATCCTTTCTTTGGAGGATTTGGAGGTTTTTATGGAAGAAATAGCTTTGCCAACTCTTATAGAGGTAACTCAAGATCGCGGAACTTATCTAGAAGTGATTATGCTAACAATAGGTCAAATATTTCACGAGCAAATTCAAATAGATCAAGATCTAATGTGACTAGAGCATCGTCAAACAGGTCTAATGTTGGCAGGACTTCTAGATCTAATTCTTCTAGATATTCCAACAGAGTGAACAACCCGAGAAATGTAGGGGCTAGAAGCTCCTCCAATTATTCTAGATCTGGAATTCGAAATTCAAATAATGTGAGTGCAAGACAAAATTCTACTTATAGGAACTCATCTTCTAGATCTACATCCAATAGAGCTGTAAGATCCTCAGGAAATTCTTCACGAAGTTCTGGGGTAAATAGAAGCTCGGGTTCATCTAGAAGCTCGGGTATGAGAAGTTCAGGTTCATCTAGGAGTTCTGGTGGAAGAAGTTCTGGAGGAAGAAGTGGCGGGGGTAGAAGCTCTGGTGGTCGAGGTGGAAGATAATGTAAAACTCAAAAATAGTTAAAGATGAAATATTTTATAATCCCTTTTATGCTTTTGAGTTTCAGTGTGATGGCTCAAGATATCACAGATGCTCTAAGGTTTTCCACCCAGGAAGTAAATGGAACCGCTAGATATACAGCAATGGGTGGAGCTTTTGGGGCTTTGGGCGGAGATATCTCAGCTATCAACATCAACCCGGCAAGTTCCGCTGTTTTTCTAACTAATAAATTTTCGGGGTCCGTAGATTTCACATCAATTAATAATGATTCTTTTTATGGAAATAATTCAACCCTCAGTTCTACTAGTGAAACCGATTTTGATTTAAATCAAATTGGGGCTGTATTCGTATTTGAAACCAATAATGAGAATGCAGTGTTTAATAAGTTAACCCTAGGCTTTTCATACAATAGAACCAATACTTTTGATGATGAGTTGAGATTTCGTGGGAATAACTCTGAAAGTATTTCAGATTATTTTTTGAATAGAGCACAGGGAGTTCCATTGGATTTGTTAACACCAAGATCAGGCGAAAGTGTTGAAGATTTGTATCAATTCCTAGGGGAAAGGGAGAGTTTTGATATTCAGCAGGCTTATTTAGGTTATGAAGCTTTTTTAATCAATGCAGAAGATCCACTAGATTTTCAAAATACAAGTTATGTATCTAATGTTTTTGGTAATAATTTTAGTCAAAACTATTTTGAACAAACCAGAGGTAGCTCTGGTAAATATATCCTCAACGGCGGAGGTCAGATTGGCGATAGAATTCATTTAGGAGTTAACTTTAATATTCATTTTTTGGACTATAGAAGATTTACTCGTTTCGATGAATTTAATTCAGAGCCTACAGGAATTAATGATATATTTTTTGATAATGAATTGAGAACTCGTGGGAGCGGAATCTCTTTGCAATTTGGAGGGATATTTAAAGTTACTGAGGGGTGGAGATTAGGATTTACATACGACACACCTACTTGGATGAACATATCTGATGAGCTTTCACAAAGATTAGAAACTATTAGCACTAGTCAAGATGTAGCCCTCGTAGATCCAAACGTGTTAAATATCTATCCAGATTATAATTTTAAAACACCAGGACGTGTGTCCTTAAGTACAGCTTATGTTTTTGGAGCTTCGGGTTTACTTAGCTTCGATTATAGTTATAAAGATTTTTCCGCTATGGAATTTACGTCCAATGGTTTTGATCTTCAAAATCAAGATATTTCAAACCTACTAACTGGCGCCGCCACTTATAATTTTGGTGGGGAGTATAGGATTCTTAACACTAGCCTTCGTGCAGGATATTTTCTGCAAGAGAGTCCTTATACTAATAAGGCACTTTTGGATAATACCTTTGGATATTCGTTTGGTCTAGGCTTTTCGTTCGGGAACACGACTTTAGACCTATCTTATCAACGTATGGAACAAGATAGACAAAACATTTTGTATCAAACTGATTTTTCTCAAGAAGCACAGGTTCAAAGTGTTTTTAATAATTATATGCTTACGCTCTCGTTTGATTTATAAATTTCAGAATATCAAAACTATTTTTTATAAAGCATATCTTACAAAATCCTATTTTCGCTAAAAATATTTTCGATGGACATTTTTTTAGTGATAATAGGATTAATCCTTTTGGTAATTGGGGGGGAGTTTTTAGTGAGGTCATCCGTTGCTTTGTCTTTTAGATTCAATATTTCAAAAATGATCATTGGGCTTACTGTAGTTTCTTTTGCTACATCATCTCCAGAGTTACTAGTTAGTTTACAGGCTGCATTGTCTGGCTATTCTGATATCTCACTCGGGAATGTGATCGGCTCCAATATTGCAAACATCGGTTTGGTGTTGGGGTTGACAGCCATCATTTCGTCTATGGATACCGATAGTGACTTTATAAAGTTCAATTGGCCGGTCATGATGATTTTAACAGGAATGATGTATCTCTTTTTATACACTGGGAAGAATATTTCAAGATTAGAAGGAGGGGCTCTCCTTTTCGTTATTGTAGTTTTTCTTGGAGTGCTCATTAAAAAAGCGAGAACAAAGGGCGGTAAATCTGAAAGTGAAGTGGATCCAAGTCTAGAGCAAACTTCAGGATTTAAAATTATATTATGGTTACTAATCGGTGCTACGGGGCTTTATTTTGGTTCAGAATGGCTGGTAGATGGCGCAGTAGGTATAGCCAATTCTTATGAAGTGAGCGAAAGAGTCATATCGGTCACCATGATTGCAATTGGGACTAGCGTACCAGAGCTTGCAGCCTCAGTAATTGCTGCTTTAAAGCAGGAAAAAGGCATATCATTAGGAAATCTAATAGGGTCCAATATCTTCAATATCGGCTCTGTAATAGGACTTACCGCGATAATTCAGCCTATTTTTCTTCAGTCTGAAGAAGTCCTGACCAATGATATTTTCTGGATGATAGGCTTTTCATTTATTCTTGTCCCCTTGATTTTTATACCACCAAAAAAAGTTATTTCCAGATATAAAGGAGTTGTATTATTTTTAGCCTACATCTTATTTATTTTACTAGCCTTTCGTTCTTGATAAAAAATGGGGGGTATTTGATAGTTTTAATTAGTTTAAAAGATTACCCCCCTCATTTTTAATATGGTATTTTAAAATTAATTACATTTGGTGCGTAAAAATCAAAAACGTATTATGGCTATTTTAAGATTTAATGCATTAAAAGAAACACTACATAGAACTCCTGTTAAAGTCCAAGAAGACGAGAGACGTTCAGATATGTTTGGTAGAAACGTCTTTAATCAGAAGGCAATGCGTCAGTATTTAACTAAAGATGCTTACGAAAGCTTAAAAAATGCTTCCGAGAATGGTCAAAAAATAGATCGATCGCTTGCAGAAAATATTTCGGCAGGCATGAAAGAGTGGGCGATTTCAAAAGGAGCTACCCACTATACACACTGGTTTCAACCACTTACGGGTTCTACAGCTGAAAAGCATGATGCTTTTTTTGAAACTACAGAAGATGGTGGTGCCATGGAAAAATTTAGCGGTTCTCAATTAGTTCAACAAGAACCAGATGCTTCTAGTTTACCAAACGGGGGAATTAGAAATACTTTTGAAGCTAGAGGATATACTGCCTGGGATCCTTCATCTCCTGCATTTATATGGGGGCCTACTTTATGTATTCCAACAATATTCGTATCCTACACTGGAGAAGCATTAGATTATAAAACACCTTTATTGCGTTCAATTTCCGCCTTAGATAAGGCAGCCACTGATGTCGTGAGGTACTTTGATAAAAAAGTCAATAAAGTCATAACTACATTAGGTTGGGAGCAAGAGTATTTTTTAGTAGATTCTGCATTGGCTTCCACAAGACCAGATTTGATGATGTCTGGTAGAACACTTCTTGGTCATTCTCCTGCAAAGGGTCAGCAATTGGATGATCACTACTTTGGATCTATTCCTAGTCGTGTGCTTAACTATATGAGAGATTTGGAAAGAGAGTGTATGCTTCTTGGGATTCCAGTAAAAACGAGGCATAACGAAGTGGCACCAAACCAATTTGAATTGGCGCCTATTTTTGAAGAAGTCAACTTAGCGGTAGACCATAATTCTTTATTGATGGACGTCATGGATAAAGTTGCAGAACGTCATTATTTTAAGGTTCTTTTCCATGAGAAACCATTTCAGGGAGTTAACGGGAGCGGAAAACATAATAATTGGTCTTTAGCAACCGATTCGGGTTCAAACTTGTTGAGTCCAGGTAAGACCCCCATGAAAAACATGAGGTTCCTTACTTTTTTTATAAATACAATTAAAGCATTTCATGAAAACGAGGAACTTATTCGAGCCACAATAGCTTCAGCATCAAACGATCATAGGCTAGGAGCTAATGAAGCTCCTCCTGCTGTAATGTCGGTTTTTATAGGCTCTCAACTTACAAAAGTGCTTGATGAACTGGAAAAAGTAACAGACGGTAAATTATCACCAGAAGAAAAAACAGAGCTCAAGCTAAATGTTGTAGGAAAGATACCAGAGATTCTCCTTGATAACACAGACAGAAACAGAACGTCCCCTTTTGCTTTTACAGGAAATAAATTTGAATTGAGAGCTGTGGGCTCTACTGCGAATTGCGCTGATCCAATGACCGTTTTAAACGCTATTGTTGCTAAACAATTAAAAGAATTTAAAGTTGAAGTCGACGGTCTTATTTCAGAACAGAAAATGAAAAAAGACGATGCTATTTTCAATGTCCTTAGAGAGTATATTAAATCTTCTAAAAAGATTCGTTTTGAGGGAGATGGATATGGCGATGCTTGGCAGATAGAAGCAGGAAAAAGAGGTCTAAGTAACCACAGAACTACACCTGAAGCTTTAAAAGCTAAAATCTCCAAAAAGGCTATTGATTTATTTGGTGAATTAAATATTATGAATGAGATCGAAGTCAAAGCTAGATATGAAATTGAAATCGAAGATTATTCAAAACACATTCAGATAGAAGGAAGGGTCTTGGGAGATATCGCAAGGAACCACATTATTCCTACAGCTATAAAGTATCAGAATATCCTTATTGAGAATGTAAAGGGTTTAAAGGAGATTTATGGATCTAGCTTCAAAGGTCAAGCAAAACAACAGATGAATATCATCGAAGCTATTTCGGAGCACATTGAAAAGATAAATGAAGAAGTAGATCAAATGATAGAGGCCAGAAAACAAGCAAATTCATTGAAAGATCCAACTGAAAAGGCCTTTGCTTACTGTGATGATGTGAAGCCTTATTTTGATGATATCCGTTACCATTGTGATAAGTTAGAGCTTTTAGTTGATGATGAAATTTGGCCATTGACAAAATACAGGGAGCTCTTATTTACTAAGTAAGAGGTGATAAATTATTTTGGCTCTAGTTTAGGTCTGCGTTGATATTAAGTTTTCATATCTAGATTCGATTTGATTATACTGTTTCAATGTACCCAGAGCAATTGTTTCCTCCACAAAGGCATTGGCTCTATCGCTT
>Ga0306864_1000032_pt1 | contig 58287 bp, 60 predicted proteins | sample AntRauTorckE5430_FD_190448 | JGI IMG/M metagenome (GOLD analysis project Ga0306864, IMG submission 190448) | Saline lake microbial communities from Rauer Islands, Antarctica - Metagenome Torckler E5 #430 (v2) (version 2) | ecosystem: Environmental > Aquatic > Non-marine Saline and Alkaline >...
GCAAACCAGTTGGTCTGGAAGCTGACTCTATTATAAGGAAATTGTTTTTTGTACGAAAAGGATTGAACGCCTTGAATCTTTTTGGTGTCCTCGAACAATTGTCCATCTAATCCCAATAAATTTAAAAAATCAGGTAAGGTCATACTTTTTTGCCCTTTTTTGAGTACTTCCTCAATCTCGGGCATGACATTGGGTTGTGCTTGCAGTTGAACTGCAACTATGGCACAGACCAATATTGCTGTAATAAGGTTGAATTTTTTCATTATTCCTGCGATGTAATTTTGTGTATAATTTTAATTTTTAGATGAAAAATCATCTACTTTCGGTTTTAAAGTTACAATAATATTAAATGTATTATTCTTTGCTCTAAATTATTGTTGATGAAAACGTCTTTTGCTATTGTTTTTATGACTTCCATTTGACCTTTACGTAAATTTATTAACAAATTTTTAATAAAAGTGACAGGGTTTTAATCATTTAATTGAAAATTATTTACCTTTTTGAAAAATCCAGTGATAAAACGAAAATCAGAAATAGCCTACGTTTTCGTGTCGAGGTATTGATTATTTTGCATAATATCAACACGAACAAAAATTTAATTTCAAAAATCAAAAGGGCAACATTTATCATAAATGTTGCCCTTTTGATCCCTATACGAATTCGTCTTTATCGAATAATCGTTACTGTTCCCGTTGCAGATTGTGCTTGATTCTCGCAGGAATACTCAACTCTCCAAATAAAAAGACCTGGGTTTAGAGGTTGACTTTTATATGTTCCATCCCATGTATCGAACGGGTTATCGGTTGCAAAAACCCTTGTTCCCCATCGGTCAAAAATCTCAAAAATCTCTAATTGTTGGAGAATATAAGGATTACTAATACCAAAAAGGTCGTTCAACAAATCGCCATTTGGAGTGAAAGCTTTTGGTAAGAAGACTTCATCGCAAGGCAAATCTTCAGGGTTGATAACATTAATCGTCAAAGTATCATACATGACACAAAAATTATCGTCTGTAATTCTTAAAACATAACTCGCGGTATCTTCAGGTGTAATCGTTGTTACGGCACTTGTCGGATCATCGACAAAATCCACAGGTGACCACAAAAAGCTACTTGCACAAGTATTGCTAACAAAGGTATTTAAAGAGTTGCCAGTATATAAGATGGTATCTCTATTGCCAATCATATCTGGAGCAAGGTCAAAATCTTCTAATTGATCAGGACGAAGGGCAATATTATAGACATACATTTCGTCAATCAATCCTTTGAACCGAGAAATGGTTTGATTAATACAGGGACTATTTCCTATCGCAAGAGGTGCATTATTATCTATATCTAATAGATTTGGCGTTGACGTTTTCATTTTCAACTCCCCATCTAAATATAAGAAAACATCACCGCCATCTCTTGATACAACGCAGTGATGCCAACAAGTAGCAGCTGCATTTGCAGAAAGAAAGGCACTTCCGTTTCCTGATTCGACAACGTTGACCGTTAAAAAATCTAAATTATGAATGTATTCAATACTGAACATTGTATTGTCATCGCAACCGGTTCTTTTAGAAATAATATCTTGTGTAATCGCACTTGTTTCTTGTGTTTTGAAATAAAACGTTAATGTGAAATCTTGTGTCTGGAATACACTATTTACGACGCCTGTAAAAGTTACATAATCATCAATGCCATCAAATTGTAATGCTTGACCACTTACACCGCATTCACAAGTTGGATTGCCGAATACTATACCGTCAGAGCCATTTCCTGCGTCATCGGTAGCGTCGCAATTATCAAAGGAATAGTAGGCGATTTGCCCCGATGTTGGCTGTGCATTCATCATGGTCGTAATGAAAAGTAACAATAATGTTATTTTAAATAATTTCATTTCCATATTGTTATTAAAACTTGTTATTTAGTGAAAGCAAAGATGATTATAAATTTCAAATCTTAAAACTTTCTATCCCGTTAGCATATTATTTATTAATTAGAAATGCGGAATTAGGAATTTATCGTCGTAACGATTACGCTTAAACGATAAAATATTCCTAATTCCAGATTCCTAATTAACATTGCCTACTTGCTATAAAGTGTAATAATCGGACAAATCATTTCTTCTAATGAAATTCCACCGTGTTGGAAAGTATTTTTGTAATAATTATTGTAGTAATTATAATTATTAGGATACAAAAAGAATTTATCTTCTTTTGCAAAAATAAAGGTAGAGCTAACGTTAGGCGTTGGTAATTGACCTTTTGAAGGCGTTCTGACCTCTAAAATATCTCGTCTATCATATTGCAAATTACGACCTACTTTGTAGCGTAAGTTCGTAGTCGTTTCTCTATCACCGATGACTCTCGAAGGCGTTTGTACTCGAATTGTACCGTGATCAGTCGTGATAAATAATTGAATATCACGCTCTGCCATTTTTTGCAAAGCTTCCCAAAGCGGCGAGTGCAAAAACCATGATCTCGTCAAAGAACGGTAAGCACTTTCATCACTTGCCAACTCTTTCAAAACCTCCATTTCGGTACGAGCATGAGAAAGCATATCAATAAAATTATAGACAATCACCGTCAAATCATTATTCAAATAATTCAGTGCATTATCCAATAAGGTCTTTCCGTGACTAACATTCGTAACCTTGATATAGTCAAATTTCGGCGGGTTTTGGAAAGTACGGCGAAGTTGCTCACCCATAAGTTCTTTTTCAAATAAGTTTTTTCCACCTTCTTCATTATCATTTTTCCACCATTCTGGATAATATTCTTGAATTTCTAAAGGTGTCAAACCTGAAAAAATCGCATTTCTACTATACTGTGTAGATGTTGGCAAAATACTATAAAAATAATCCTCGTCTTCTACTTTATAAAGTTCGGACAAAATCGGCTCGATGACTTTCCATTGATCGTAACGCAAATTATCCATAACCAATAAAACGGTTGGTACATTCTCATCGTAATAAGGAAATACTCGATTGCGGAGTAAATTATGAGAAAGAATCGGACTTTCTTTTTTATCACCAATCCAATCTATATAATTTTTGATAATATATTTTGAAAACTCAGCGTTGGCTTCTTGCTTTTGCATCGCAAGAATATCCGCCATTGCAGTCGTTTGAGAAGCATCTAATTTTAATTCCCAATTGATGATTTTACGATAAACGTCCGCCCATTGGCTGAAAGATAAATCGCTATTAATTTCGGTAAAAATTTGACGGAAATCTTGTTGATAATCCGAACGAGTTTTTTCTCTGACCAATCGCTTACCATCAAAAACCTTTCGCAAAGTCATAATAATTTGTTGCGGTTTGACGGGTTTAATCAAGTAATCCGTGATTTGAGCACCGATAGCCTCCTCCATAATATCTTCCGCCTCGTTTTTCGTAATCATCACTACGGGCAGATTCGGATGTTTTTCCTTGATCTTAGTCAAAGTTTCCAAACCCGTCAGTCCAGGCATACTTTCATCTAAGAATACAATATCAATCTCGTCATCATCTGCACACTCTTCCAAAGCATCATAACCATTGGAAACCGTAATTACATCGTAACCTTTCCCTTTTAGAAACATCACCTGAGGTTTGAGCATATCTATCTCATCATCCGCCCACAATATTTTTATTTCACTCATTTGTTTATAGTATTTTATAGTTTTTTAACGCAGAAAATTCATTTCTACTAAATTTAAATTGCTGTTATCTTCGCAAGGTAATAAGTATTAGTAACGACTTTAGCATGGCAAATCACTTGAATATTAAATATATAAAAAATCATAATATAAAGCTGGTGATTATAACATCTTTAATATATCTTTGTATCAAACACTTAAGATAATCTAAAATAACACGATGCTAAGTTAATTATAGTTAGTAAGAGTTTGATAATAAAAAAAAAATATTGTATAAAAATCCATTTTTTGATTCTAAAAAGATTAATTATAATATCTTTATGGCATTATAATTAGACATGAATAAACGAAAAATAATAAACGACCCTGTGTATGGGTTTATTACGATTCCTTTCGAATTGATATTCGATTTGATCGAGCACCCTGTTTTTCAAAGATTACGAAGAATCAAGCAACTTGGACTTACACATTATGTTTATCCTGGTGCATTACATACAAGGTTTCACCATGCCTTAGGAGCAATGCATTTAATGATACAGGCAATAAAGGTATTGCAACAGAAAGGTATTGAAATAACAAAAGATGAAGCCGAAGCAGCGATAATTGCAATCTTATTGCATGATATTGGGCATGGGCCATTTTCTCATACATTAGAACACACCATAATTGATATACATCACGAAGACCTCTCCATTCTATTTATGGAAAAGTTAAATGAGGACTTTAACGGTGCATTAACATTAGCTATCAAAATTTTTAAAAAAGATTACCATAAGAAATTCTTATATCAATTGGTATCAAGCCAGTTAGACGTGGATAGGATGGATTATCTGAATCGAGACAGCTTTTTTACGGGTGTAGCAGAGGGTGTAATTGGGTATGACAGAATCATCGAAATGTTGTCTGTTGTTAATAATGAATTGGTTATTGAAGAAAAAGGAATTTATTCTATTGAAAAGTTTCTATTGGCTCGTCGGATAATGTATTGGCAGGTTTATTTGCACAAAACGGTATTGAGCGCGGAACAAATGTTGATAAAAGCATTAAAACGAGCAAAATGGTTAGTACAGCAAGGTGAAAGTGTTTTTGCTTCGGAAAGCTTAAAATTCTTTTTAGAAAAGAATATTACGACCGGTAATTTAGCAGTACAAAAAGATGAAGTATTAAGGCATTATGCCTTATTAGACGACGTTGATATCGTTGGTGGTTTGAAGAATTGGTGTAGTCATGATGACAAGGTGTTGGCTTATTTATCGAAAGGATTAATTAACCGAAACTTGTTTACATTAGAAATAAAGGAAACGCCAATCAATAGTGACCGTGTAAATAACATCCGTCACAAGCTGCGAAGCAAATTAGGTGAAGATATTTCTGATGAAGATTTAACTTATTTAGCTTTTACGGGTTCTGAATCAAATCGGACTTATAGTAAGGGCAAAAAAGAAATCAAGGTGAAGTTTAAAAATGGAAAAATTAAACGAATCTCAGAGTTTTCAGACTTCGAAATCTCGCCAAAATCAGTCACAAAGTATTATATTTGTTATCCGAAGTTTTTAAATGTCTAACAAATTGATTAACAGAGATATATATATTTAACTTTAACATATTAGGTATAAAAAAAAGTAAATTATTTACCTCTAAATTCGGAATTTTACAATATCATTAATTATATTTGCAGAGAAAAAACTGTAATGTTTTTTTAATTTTTAAAAAACCAATAGTATTTGTTATGAAAAGATTTAATATTTTATTCGCAGCCGCATTCTTATTTTTTGCAGTTGCAGCTGTGGCTCAACCACAGGACACGCCAGCAAACGCAGAACCAGGAAAGTGTTACGCTAAGTGTATGATTCCTGATGAGTATGAAACAGTAACGGAACGTATCAAAGTTAAGGATGCTTCGACTCGTGTAGAAACTATTCCTGCTGAGTATGAAACAGTAACTGAGCAAGCTTTAAACAAAGCAGCTGGTACTCGTATCGAGATTATTCCTGCAGAATTCGAAGATGCTGAAGAAACAATCATGACTAAAGCCGCTTCAACTCGCATCGAAACTATCCCTGCTGAGTATGAAACAGTATCTGAGCAAGCGCTTAAAAAAGCAGCTGGTACTCGTTTGATTCCTGTTCCTGCTGAGTATGCTACAGAAACTGAGCGTAAAGAAGTTGCTCCTGCAACAACTAAATGGGTACAGCGTCGTGCTGACAAAAACTGTTTATCAGCTAATCCTGATGATTGTTTAGTATGGTGTTTAGTTGAAGTTCCAGCTAAATACGAAACTATTACAAAAACAGTTTTGAAAACACCTGCTACTACCGAAACAGTTGAAATCCCTGCTGAGTACCAAACATTAACTAAGCAAGTGGTTAAAACTCCAACACAGACTCGTACTATCGAGATTCCTGCTGAGTATAAAACTGTTAAGAAATTAGTTGTAAAATCACCAGCACAAACTCGTACTATCGAGATTCCTGCTACTTACAAAACGGTAAGCAAACAAGTTGTAAAAACGCCAGCACAAACTCGTACTATCGAGATTCCTGCTGAGTACAAAACTGTTTCTATCCGTAAATTGACTAAGAAAGGTGGTTTTTCTGAGTGGAGAGAAGTATTATGTCCTAAAGATGTAAACGAAGCTAAAATCACTCAAATCCAGAAAGCTTTAATCGAGCGTGGATATAATCCAGGTCCTGTTGATGATATCTTCGGTGCTCAAACAAAAGCAGCTTTGATTAAATTTCAAAAATCTAGTGGCTTACCTGTAGGTCAATTAGATATTGAAACATTAAAAGCGTTAGGTGTAAACTAATCAAAAGATTAATTGCATTTAAAAAACCTTGTATCTCGCGATGCAAGGTTTTTTTATTTTATATTTAATCCTTTCGTCAAAAAAAATAAAATTCTTATACTATTTTTTAAATATATATACTGCTGATAGGTTAACCTTCGTACAAAGTCATATATTCGTACAAATACAAAAACCACCTATGAAAATATTTATATTAATAGTCATCTTATTGTACTTACCAAGTATTACTTTTGGTAGGGTGATTTTTTTTCAAGGGTCATTGAATGAGGTGCAACGAACAGCAGCATTAGAAGGAAAGTTATATTTCATTGACTTTTATGCAGCCTATTGTTTGCCTTGCAAACTAATGGATCAGACTACATTCATGGATCCTGAATTGGGGGAATATATAAAGGGAAATTACCTCCCACTAAAATTAGATATTAAGGCCTTTGATGCCTACGAAGTCCGAAATAAACATGAAGTCAACTTGCTACCAACAGTTATGATTTTCAGTTCGAAAGGTGAGCTGTTAGAATCTTATGAAGGTTCATTAACCGCAAGTAAATTACGTGAAATGTTAGAAAAGCATAATATTCCCCAAAATCGTCAAAGGGCGATGCCTCCACCTACTGAATCAACTTACGCTGGTAGAGAGCGTGTCGAACTTTCAAGAAAGCCCATTGATACAAATCTACCTCCGAATAAACCTGAACCAAAGGAAGAGCAGGTTATGGCAAAACCAGTAAGAGCAATACGTCGACCGGATAAACCGATATTAGAATCTGTTATTGATCAGCCTGTTTTGACAATTACAGAACCTATCAATCAAGTACTAACTGTAACGGATAATATAATATTTGAAGAAGACGAGATATCAACTTCAACCTTCAGTACGGTAAATCCAAAAATGACACTGAGCATACCCAAACTAGAACCCGTACAGGAATCTAAACCGATAGCGATAAATACGTTACCAGAAAAACCTATACAAGCAAAAGTCAGATCCAAAGTAACGGGTTTGTATGAATTTACGGCAACTCCTCATCCTGCAAAAGGGTTTGCAGTTCAAATAGGCGTTTTTGCAGAATACAGCAATGTACTAAATGGAGTAGAGCATATTCAGGAATTATTTTCTGGGCGTAAAGTAATTATTCATATTGATGAAATAGATGGTGAAACGGTTTACCGAGTTGTTGTCGGAACATTTACATCGTCTGCTGCTGCTCGAAGTTTTATGCCACAGATTAAAGCGGAAGGTTTTGAAGGCTTTGTTAAAGATTTATCTACGTTGAAGTAAAACTTCTTAAAGAATTTTATCTTATTGATAATCAAGGGGTTAATTTGATTTAGAGTGTTTCGGATTGAAATTCGTAAAACAAATTGAATAAAAATAAAACAAATTGAATAAATAAGCGGTTTAGGTTATATAGTTTCAATGGAAATATCATATATTTGCGTTCAAATTAAAAGGGTCGGTTGGCCGAGTGGCTAGGCAGAGGTCTGCAAAACCTCGTACAACGGTTCGAATCCGTTATCGACCTCCAACAAAAAAGGAATATCTTTAGTTAGATATTCCTTTTTGTTTTTTATAATCGAAACTAACTTTTTCCTAAACCATTTGAGAACTCAATCGCTGAATTTCAGTTTTGAGTTTTTTTGATTCGTTTTTCAATTTCACCAAATGAATTTTGTGCAACCGCTCAAAGTCTTCATTAATCTCCTCAATGATTTCAAAAGAAGTCAATTGGCGAGCGGCATTATTCAAATTACCGATAATCTCTACCAATTCTGAAACTCCTATTGTACGAAGTGAAGAGAGCATACTATGCGTTTCAAAATATAAACTTTCGTAATCTCTATCCTGAATAGCCCGATTGATATTTTTTTCAAAATTAGGTACTTGCCCCAAATAAATATCAATAATTTTGACAAGGTGTGATTTATTAAATTTAACTAACTTCCCTAAATGGGCAAGATAATCATAATCAATTTCGTCTTCTACGTCCTTTGATTTGGATATTGGATGTTGGTTAAATACCAAGTTTAACGCTCGCATCAAACTGTCTGGATCAAATGGTTTCGTCATGTAAGCAAAAATATCTAAACCTTTAGCTCTTGATTTCTCTTCTGGAGAAGCTCCCGCAGTGAGTACGATGACAGGTGTTTGATTATTCGGATGATATTGATTTTTACGAACCGACCGAACAAATTTTAAACCATCGCCGTCAGGTAATTTTATATCTGCTAAGATGCAATCGTAAGTCATAGATGCGGATTTATCTTGCGCTTCTTTGACGGTTTCTGCAAAGTCAGCGTTTAGCTGCCAATCGATGAAAAGATTTCGAGCGTAGAGTTGATTGACTTCGTTATCTTCAATCAATAAAACCTTTTTACCTTCCCATTTCTGTTTAAAAATTTGATTTGACTCTTGTTGTAAAAAGTCATCAATTTCTGTTTCAGACGGAACCGCAAAAGGTAGTGCAACATTAAATATTGTTCCTCTATCCAAGGTGCTGGAAACGTTAATTTCGCCCTTATGCAAATCAATTAAATCCTTGACTATCGTTAGGCCAAGTCCTGAGCCTTCATAATGATAGCCTGATGCGTCAATTATTTGAGTATAATTTCCAAATATTTTATCAATTTTTTCTGACGGAATACCGATTCCCGTATCTTCCACAGCAATATTTAACCAATATTTTCCCGCTTTTTCCTCGGGAGATATTTTCATTTTAATGTGTCCTTTAGCCGTAAACTTTAATGAATTTCCCAAAAGATTAATTAAAATTTGATAAAATCTAACTTGATCACCTTTTAGATACTGTGGAATTGAATTATTAATTTCAAAGATTAATTTCAAACCTTTTTCCTCTGTTCGAGGTCGAAATAATTCATATAAAGTGGAAATCAATTTTATAGTATCAAAAGGTCTTTGGACTAATTCTAATTGCCCTGCACTCAATTTTGAAACGTCCAATAAGTCATTAATAATAACTAATAAATTATCCGCACTTATTTTTATCGCATCTGTAAATTGACGTTGCGTACTATTTAATTCCGTCTTTACTAATAAATGGCTAATCCCCAAAATTCCATTTAGAGGCGTTCGAAGTTCGTGACTGACATTCGAGAAGAATTGTTCTTTGAATTTTGAGCGTTCTTCAATAAGTTCTTTTTGACGTTGGATTTTCTCAGTACGTTCTTGTACCAATATTTCTAACTTTTCATTTTCACGTTGAACTTGTTTTAACCGATAACGAATAAAGGCAAAAACAGCAACTGCTATAAGCAATAAAATCAAAGCTCTAAACCACCAAGTCGCCCAAAAAGGAGGTGCAATAATAATTTTAATTTCGATAGGGGTGTCATTCCAAACACCGTCGCTATTCGCACCCTTCACCTTTAGGGTATAAGTGCCAGGATTCAGATTTGTAAGCGTGACATTGCGTTGATTACCGATTTGTTGCCAAACCTTATTGAAACCAACCAATAAATATTGGTATTGATTTCTATCAGGATTGGTATAATTTAACGCTGCAAATTCAAAACTAATCACTTTATCCTTGTACGATAGATGAATTTCATCTACGAATTGAATTGGTTTACTAATAATTTTGTCATCTTTTCTAAAATCAACGGATTGATTAGAAATTTTAAAATCAGTAAATATAACAGCCGGTGGACGTTGATTTGATTTTATTTTTGCAGGATGAAAATGATTGAAACCATTAATACCACCGAAATACATCCATCCTAAATGCGTTTTGTAAGAAGACCTTGGTATGAATTCATTGCTTTGCAAACCATCTCTTACATCATAGTTTTCAAAACTCCTTTTTTCGGTATCGAATTTTGAAATCCCCTTATTTGTACTTATCCAAAGATGCCCACGTTCGTCTTCTAATATCGCACTTATCGTACTATTAGGTAAACCTTCGGCTTCTGTAAAATGAGTAAAAGTTTGATTTTTATATTCGAAAAGATTGATACCACCGTCTGTTCCTATCCAGAGTTGTTGTTTATTATCTTCATAAATGACGGTAATATTATCAGAACTAATGCTTAATAAATTACTGCGTTTATGCCGAAAAGGATGGACGAATATCGCTTTTTTTGAGGTCAAATCAATTTCATTGATAGGAACGTAAGCCAATCCACTCCAAGCCGTACCTATCCAAAAGTTCCCTTTACTATCTTCAAAAATGGTATGAATATCATCGTTTCCCAAACTTTCTGGGTTCTTTTTATTTTTATAAAAATTAACATATTCAAATCGATTTTCACTTTCATTTAGATAATAAATACCCTTGCTGGTTGCCAACCAAATCGTACCACTTTTATCTTCATAGACTTGCTGTGTATCATTGTATCCACTAAACTGAATCGCTTCTTCTGTATGAATTTCAATATTTTCAAACCCTGTAACCACTCCACTTTTAGTGAAATTTACTTTATAAACCCCTTTTTTCCAAGTACTAATCCAAAAACGCCCTTTCGAATCCAATAAAAAATTCTTGACTTTTTCATTTGCAAAATTACTAAAGCGATTGGTACTGAAATGTTCGTAATCACCTGACGTAATATCTTGAGTTCGATGGATTCCTCCTATCCAACTACCAATCCAAAGTCCACCATAATTATCTTCTGCAATGGCATACGTATCTTCACTTTGAAGACTTTTCGGATTATAGACATTGCGATAATAATGCTCGAATTTTGTTGCATTTGGGTCAATTTTACTAATTCCGTTGCCATAAGTTCCTATCCATAAGACGCCAAATTTGTCTTGATAAAGCGAACGAATAGAATTGTGACAAAGACTTTTAGGGTTGAGCGGCTCGTGCTGATAATAGGTGAATATCGTTTCGCCTCGTTGATCCTGTTCTATTTTATGTAAACCGTTTGTCCATAATCCGACCCAAACATCACCTGATTTGTCAAGTTGTAGGGAATAAATAAATTCCTCTTCAAGTCCATTTGTGGATTTATTAGGTAAAAATTGTTCAAAAGTACGTTGACTTTTAGTATTTGACATTTTAATTAAACCCTGCCCCCAAGTACCCAACCACAAATTACCTCGTTTATCATCTGCAATGGAACTGAAGGCAATTGAAGATAAATCAAGTTCAGGCAAAGTAATTTTCTCAAAAGAAAACTGTCCATTATTATTTATCAATAAATTTAATCCACTATCTGTACCAATCCAAAAATTGCCAAGATCATCTAAAAATAGCACTCGGACAGAAGCATTTGAAAGACTACTTGATTGATTTGAATTGGGTTTGAATGTGATGAATCGATTAACTTTTCTTTGACTTTTAGTTCCTGTAAAATCTATTTTACACAATCCACCTTCACTTGTCGCAATCCATAAATTCCCTGCGGCATCTTCCGCTATCGCTCGAATATTATCGTCACTTAGCGTATTTTCATTACCAGAATCTGCAAAAAAACGCTCAAATTCTTGCGTATTTCTGTTAAATCTATTCAATCCATTATTCGTACCAATCCACAAATCACCTACTTTGTCCTCGTAAACGATTGATATATTATTATTACTAATACTTTTTGGATTGCGAAGATTATATTTATACTTTTCAAAAGTATAACCATTATATCGGTTTAGACCATCACGAGTACCCAACCATATTATATCATCTTTATCTTGTAAAATACTACTGACGGTAGCTTGAGAAAGCCCGTCAAATATAGAAAGGTGATTGAATACAATATTTGATTGCCCCCAAACGGAGCTAAGGCAACAAAACAAAAAGCAGAATAAGTACCAATTCTTTTTCATATATCAAATTGAATATAGAATAAGCAGTAAGAAATTTTGATATGAAAAAATCATAATCCCTCGTGCTTCTCTCTTTTAGACCATTGTAGTCGAAAATGTAATAATGTTGCGAGTGCCGCTATATTAAAAGCAGCTAAAATGTATTTTACAAAAATATACAAGCGATTGTCGGAAATATTTATTGCTTTTGCAATAATATCTAATATTAAAATAGTCAATACAAAAATAGCAACAGCGCTAAGAACTTTACTCATACGATGAAATAAGCTTCCTGTTTCAATTGGCAACCCTTTTTCGGCAATTATCAAAAATCCTAAACCAAAACCCAACGGAACACCTGCCGCAATCAAATATTTGCTATCTTCTAATAGCAAAAAACCAATAATTGGTGGAATTAAAATTAGAAAAGTTTTTATGTCAAATGCGAATTTGTGCCGATGCGTCTGCATATAAATTTTCAAACTCGAAGGATTAATGACTAATTTATAAAAAGACCAAAGCATGATGCCGCCAATCAAATAACCGCCTAAAATATCTGCAACAAAGTGAACGCCCAAATACACCCTTGAAAAAGGAATTAAAAATATCAAAGGAATGACGATAAAATTCAACCATTTTTTCCGAAATAATAGCCCCAATGCTCCCCAAAACGCTATTGCAATACTCGTATGTCCCGAAGGAAAACCATTGGGAATTGTCTTATTTTTAAAATAATCCGTAGTTTGTTTCGGCAAGAGTTCAAAAAAATGGGTTGCCGAACCATTTTTTAAAATCGCCACATCGGTATCTACGCCTCCGTCCCAAAGTTGAACTTGCTCACTGACCATATAAGGTCGAGGTAATTCAAAAGCTTCTTTTAATAATATCGTCACAACGGTTGTCCACATAATCAGCAGCAACAAAATAAATCCTTTCCGAAAGGAAATTCCGAAAACAACCGCCAGTAAAAAAAGAAAGAAAAACTGAGGATAGCCCAACGCTGTAATTAATTGAAAAAAGCGAATAAGCCATTCATTATCAAACTGTTGTAACCAAACTTGTAATGTGGTTTGAAACATATTTTCAGTTTTTTTGATGCGTTGATATGTTGACGTTTAGGAGTCGGACGTTTTCAAAGCGTCCGACTCCTTTCTCAATACCAAAATACCTATAATTAATTTTCCATTCCTTTCACGTCTAACGCATCTCGAAACGCATTACCGACTAAGTTAAACGCCAAAACCATCAGCATTATAGACAATCCTGGAAACAATGCAGGATAAATATTGCTACTAATAAAATAACCGTATCCATCTTTTAGCATATTTCCCCACGATGGCTGCGGTGGCTGGATTCCAAAACCCAAATAACTCAAACCAGCTTCTATCAATATGGCAGTCGCAAAATTCGCTGCTGCAATCACCATGACTGGCCCCAAAATATTCGGTAAAATATGTTTGAAAATGATGCGAAAATTTGAAAAGCCAAGACTTTGTCCGGCTTCCACAAATTGTATTGTTTTGACGCTCATCACCTGCCCCCGAACGATTCTCGCCACATCGACCCACATCGTCAAACCTACTGCCAAAAATATTTGCCAAAATCCTCGACCTAACGCAATGATTAACGCAAAAACTAAAAGTAGGGTAGGAATTGACCAAACCGTATTAATGATTAGCATAATAAAATCATCGACTTTCTTGCCATAATAACCAGCAATTGCGCCCATAAAAATACCAATCGTCAAGGAAATAATCACTGCAATTAAGCCAACTAACAATGAAACCCGAACGCCAATAATCAATCGACTCAAGATATCTCGACCAAAATGATCTGTTCCTAACCAAAACGTTCGATGAGTGAGATGATTTTCTGTTACCGTTTTTTGTAATTCCGTTAGATTAATCGTTTGCCGTTCATTATTAACATTAAAAAAAGATTGTTTTTTATTAATAAGCTGAATTTTATTTTGTGTTGCGGAAATCGGATAAATAACATCTGCCAACGCAAATTCGGTTGGTTTTCCAGCCTCCTCTTCGCCTTGAAAAATCAAAACTTTGATACTGTCTTTATCAAATTCAAACGCTGTAATTGGAACGAGTTGATACTCATTTTCAGCACCAAAAAAGACTCGACTGAAAAAGCCAACATTTTCAAACAGCCGATTTTTTCGCACTTTTAGAATTTGTGTTGAAAAGCCCAAATCTGCATCTCGAATTTCATTAATTTGGTCATTCGCATTAGGCGTTTTGTCGGGTGTAATGAGGTAGCCAAACAAGGCTAAAATAACAGCAAAACCAACCATCATCAAGCCAAGAATGCCAGGACGATTGCGTTTAAAACGTTGCCACGCTTTTTTATTCGGAGAATCTTTCATGTATGAATTTCGTTCCTAATACTTTTGTGAATTACGATTCCGTTAGTTTGAATTACAATTTTTTAAAAGTTGATTGAAAATTTTCAAACTTTCCAAAAAGCCTTTGTGTCCTTTGTATCTTTCCCGAGAAAATCGGGACAAGTTGTGGTTCAAAAACATACGAAGTAACGAAAAATTAAAGTGAATTGGAAAAACTATTTGGAATATATGTATTTTTGAATCCTCAAATTAATAAAAAGAAATGTATGAACGAAATCGCTACAAATATTAATGCTCATCAAACAGAAATACCTAAACGAAGCAAAGGACTGCTCATCGTTTCTGGGATTATAATTTTGGCAATTTTAGGCGTTATTGGTTTCTTTTTCTTTAATAATCCAAATACGAAATTGAATTTATTTACCGAAAATTTTAAACCGCTGCCAGACGTAATTATTAATCGGGCTGAAGAAGAAAACGATTTATTAACAATAGGAATGGCGGCTTATTCACATCAAGATTATACCGTTGCGGCACTTCATTTGGAGCAATTCGTGAATCGAGAAAATAGTAGCGAAACCAATAAGCGGAATGCTTTTATTTATATTGGCGTTGCACATTTAGCGATTGGAAATGTGAATACGGCAATTCAAAAATTTGATAAAATAACGCAAGAAAATCCTCTATTTCGAGAATCTGCCGAATGGTATTTAGCATTGACGTATCTAAAAAAAGGGAATTTTGAAAATTGTGAGAAACAATTGAAAATCATTCAATCTAATCCACAGCATCAATACCGTTTAGAAGCGGAAAAACTGTTAAAAAAAGTGATAGCGCTGAAAAAAAGTTGAAAAAAAATATCTGCTTTTGTGCCAACTTGACTATTGAAGTGTATATTTGTCAATAAATTTGAAAATACAATCTGACATAAAATTGTCCATACTATATAATAGTATTAAACCTTTCTGAATCATTCTTCGGAAAGGTTTATTTTTTTGCCCAAATCCCAACACAAAAAAAGGTCTGACAGAAAAATCCGTCAAACCTTTTAATCTCAAATTTTCTATTCGGTTTCCTTACTTATGAATTTATTTTTTCAATGTCGAAGGACAAACAAAATCTGTAACAGGAACACCTGTTTCCTCAATTGCTCTAAATCCACCTTGCACATCAATCAAATTATGATAACCCCTTGATTTCAAGATAGAAGCGGCAATTATCGAGCGGTAACCACCCAAGCAATGCAAATAAAAATTTTGCTCTTTCGGAAAAGTTGCTAAATAACCATTGAGATTACTCAACGGTGTGTTTTTTGCATCTTCCACATGATTTGCTGCAAATTCACTTTCTTTACGAACATCAAAAACAAGCGACTTCGTATCGGCAATTTTTTCCTTAAATTCAGTTGCGGGAATAGACATAATACTATCTGTTTCCTTTCCAGCAGCTTCCCAAGCCTCAATTCCACCTTCCAAATATCCCAGCGTATTATCAAAACCAACACGAGACAATCTCGTCACTGCTTCTTCCTCTTTTCCTTCTGGAGCAACCAATAAAATTGGCTGTTTAACATCTACGATTAATTCGCCGACCCAAGGTGCAAAACTTCCATTCAAGCCAATAAAAATACTATTTGGAATGTGTTTATTTATAAAATCGCCTTCTGTTCGAACATCTAAAACTAAAGCGTCTAACTCATTTGCCATTAATTCAAAAGCCTTTGGTGACAACGGTTTCGAACCCTTTTCTAAAATAATATCAAAGTCAGAATAACCCTCTTTATTCAAGCGAACATTCTCAGGGAAATAAGCTGGAGGCGGCAATAAACCGTCCGTCACTTCAGCGACAAACTCAGCTTTCGTCATATCCGCACGAAGCGCATAATTCATTTTTCTCTGATTGCCCAAAGTATCCACCGTTTCTTTCATCATGTTTTTACCACAAGCCGAACCCGCGCCGTGAGCAGGATAAACCGTAATGCTATCCGCCAAAGGCATAATTTTCGTGCGTAAACTGTCATAAAGCAAACCCGCCAAATCATCTTGCGTCATATTCGCTGCCTTTTGAGCCAAATCTGGTCGCCCAACATCGCCTAAGAAAAGGGTATCGCCCGTAAAAAGGGCATGGTCGTCTCCGTTTTCATCTTTCAATAAATACGTCGTACTTTCCATCGTATGTCCTGGCGTATGCAATGCCGTTATTGTTAATTTTCCTAATTGAAAAACCTCGCTATCCGTTGCGATATAAGCCTTAAATGTAGGATTTGCAGTTGGGCCATAAATAATAGGAGCATTCGTTTTTTCAGAAAGCGTAACGTGTCCGCTCACGAAATCAGCATGAAAATGCGTTTCAAAAATGTATTTAATCGTTGCATTTGCTGCCTCTGCTTTTTTAATATAAGGAGAAACCTCACGCAAAGGATCAATAATTGCAACTTCGCCTTCACTCTCAATGTAATAAGCACCTTGCGCTAAACAACCGGTATAAATTTGTTCAATTTTCATATTAGAATATAGTATTTTCAAGATTTATTTTTAATAAAAATTAAATAAATCTATCAATTTTAAAGCAATAATAGATTGATAATCAGTTTATTATTAAATTTTTAATTTTAGTTAATAATTCCTTTAGTTAGATATTAAATTAATACATGTTAAATTATTCATGTATTAAAACAAAAAAAATGTTTGATTGAAAATCAAAAAACTTCACAAACACCGATGCAGTCAAAAATATTCATCATCTTTCTGTCCGTTAAGCTGTAAAAGCTATTTTTTCCTTGTTTATAAGAAGTCAAAATGCCATTATCTTTCATTTTAATCAAATGATGCGAAAGCATAGATTGTTCAATTTCTGAATTGACCTTATCTCGAATCGCAGTGACGGTTAGCGGCTCTTCTGCCTCTAATATTTCCAAAATTTCTAATCGAACGGGGTGCGATACGATTTTCAATATTTTCGCTACGCTGTTTAGTTTATCAAAAGATAAACGCCTTCTCATCTTCACCATAATCTATCTAATTAATCACAAAACAAATAAAACCATTTTTAATCAATGTGATAAACTTCACATTTGAAATAAAGTATTGGATAGTTGGTTTTTTTTGGTTTTAAAATTTGTTGAAATATGTTTTTAATAAAATTTAATTTTTGCAAGGTGTTTGCTCACTATTTAGTAATCTCAAACTTCACAAATATATCGCAAAGATTTAGAAAGTTATGATTTAGCAGGTTGGCTTTTTTTTGAAAGAAATGCTAACGTATTGTCTGGAAGTTTATTTACAGAAATGAAAACTGCCTTTGGGTTAGGAATTTATGATGACATGATTTTATCTAAATCTTGGGACGATAAGTATGGTTATTTTCACAATCGCTATCAACATTTTTATAGCTCTTTGACAATTTCTGCAAAATTCGAATAAATTGAGATTTTCGCAACGGCTGTCTTTAGCTGCCGCAAGGATTTTGAGACTTTTCGGAAGCTAAAGTAGCCGCTACGTGCAGAAATTGTCAAAGAGCCATTTTTATAAAGGCATCAAAGTAGAAGGAAGCGAGTTTACAGAACATTACATAAAGGGCAAAGTTGAAATTGCTCATGGTAAAATTGCAGAAAATTTAAACATTAATGTTATCCCTACTTTGGTTGAAAATGCGGCATTAGACGCAATCAGTGCGGATATTTACGCTTGGCAAGATGCAGATTGGGAAGCGGCTATTAAATTAGATGCAAACGATGAAACGGCAACTTATTTTCCAACAGGAAAATTAATCATCACACCGCTTCAATGGAATAATAATTATACGCCATCAAATTTTGTGTTAGCTTGGGCTTTTACTATCAAGGCTTTATCACCTGCAAACACAACTGAAATTTACATCAACGCACACACAGGCGATATTATCAAAAATCAGTCTATTGCAAGAAATAATGGTCTTGCTGAAACATTGTATTATGGCACACAAACCATAGATACCGAGTGGAGAGGCTTTCCTCATAACAATCACCGCTTAAAAACTACCAATAACGGACGAAATATTCACACGAAAAGTGGTAGTTTTGTTGATGATAATAACTTTTACTGGATATCAAATGAAACCGATAATGACACTTCGACAAAGGATATTGTTGTAGCTGATTGTGAAACATATCATGGTGGAAAATTACAAAATCCAAACGGTACATTAATAGAATCGGAGGCGTTAAAGATTGAAGGATTGGAGGAAAAAGAACTATCTATTAAAGTTGCTCCAAATCCTGTTCGTTCGCAGTTGAACATACAGACTATTGAAGTAGGAGAAGCCTATTTATATAATAGTCAAGGTACGTTAATTTTGCAAAAGTCAATCAATCAAAATCCACAATTAGATTTGAACGATTTACCAACAGGGACGTATTGGTTAAAAATCATTACCAATAAAGAAAGTAAGGTATTTCCGATTATAAAACTTTAATTTTTTATTCATGAAAAAAATATACTTTATATTCCTAATAATTATCTCCATTACAAATATAAGTCATGCTCAAAAGCATGAATTATAAGTAGGAACGTCTGGTGCTTTTTATTTTGATGAAAAACTCCCCATGATGCATCGTTTAAAATCTCTACCATTTTTCCCTTTTTTATTTTTTTACACCATGCGGGAGCGTACTATTACTTCAAATATTTCCATTGCTTCCTAAAATTCAAAGCGATTTTCTTCATTTCTAAAGCCGTGACCTTCGTTTGGTTCTAATAAATATGCTTCTATGATAAATCCAGTGGAAAATTAAAAATTCAAGTCAATTTACACTTTCGTATTGAAGTGTTGAAGTTTGCGACAACTTCAACACAGCAACACAGCAATACAAATATTAAGTAAATTCTAAAATTTTTATTAAATTTTTAACAAAAAAAGGTTTTTATTAGAAATTTTCAAAAAAATCATCAAATCTAAAACTAAATTTGGATTTGTACGCTTTACAACCCTATATTTGCAACATCAATTCACGCCGCATAGTGTGTAGTTGATTTATAAAGAAGAGGTGAGAGAACAGGCTCGCAGATCCTCTGGCAACCCCTAACGGAAGGTGCCAAATCCTGCCCGATATTGGGACATATAAGTTAAATTATAACACTTATGAAAACTTCCATTTTATTACAATCAGGCGCAAATCATAATCTTACAATCACTACAATTCCTATTTTCAATAACCAAAATATTTCAACAAATCATTGTTGTGGTCGAATGTGTCGTTGCTGTTGTTGCAATTAACCACATTTTCGGCTAAGTTTTTATTTCAATTACAAACTACCGTTGGAAAATAACCGTAGCTCTTCTTTGAAGCTAAAAGTCGTTATTATTCCTATCTATTTGTAATTTTTCAAAAAAAATCAAGTTCGGAAATACAAAAACCAAAGCGTCAAATTGCTATGTCTATTTGTTCAGGTGCACAGGTACAAAATTGACATTCAACGATTCACGTAATGGTCGTCACTATACTTTTTTATTAATATTACTTTAAACTAAATCTTTCTTAAAAAAGGGAATGACATTCGGTTTTATCAATTAGATAAAGTTGAAATCTATGATTTTTTTTGGGAGAGGGTTAGGAGAAAGATTCAAAAAAAAACAATTATGGCTTTAGATAATTTAAGATTTGAGACTTTACAATTGCACGCAGGACACGAACCAGATTCAGCTACGAACTCTCGTGCAGTGCCGATTTATCAAACGACTTCGTTCACGTTTAACAGTTCAGAACACGCTGCAAACTTGTTCGGTTTAAAAGAATTTGGGAATATTTATACCCGAATTATGAATCCAACAACAGATGTTTTAGAAAAAAGAGTTGCGGCGTTAGAAGGTGGTGTTGCAGCAGTTGCGACAGCTTCAGGTCTATCTGCTCAATTCATTGCGTTGAATAACATCCTAAGTGCTGGTGATAATTTCGTTTCGACTTCCTACTTATATGGTGGAACATACAATCAATTCAAAGTGGCGTTCAAACGTTTGGGTATCGAAGCAAGGTTTGTTGATGGCGATTCGCCTGAAGGTTTTGAGGCGTTGATTGATGAAAATACAAAGGCCTTATATTTGGAAACTATTGGAAACCCACGTTTTAATGTGCCTGATTTTGATAAAATCGCTGCAATTGCAAAGGCTCACGATATCCCGTTAATCGTTGACAATACGTTTGGAGCAGCAGGTTATTTGTTCCGACCTTTGGATCATGGAGCAAGTATAGTCACATCGTCGTTGACAAAATGGATTGGTGGACATGGTAATAGTATCGGTGGAATTATCATTGATGGCGGTAATTTTAATTGGGGAAACGGCAAATATCCACAGTTTTCAGAGCCTTCAGAAGGTTATAACGGTTTGAACTTTTGGGAAGTTTTCGGAGCAGATGGTCCTTTTGGAAATATCGCTTTTGCGATTCGTGCGAGAGTTGAAGGTTTGCGAGATTTTGGTGCGGCTTTGAGCCCGTTTAATGCTTTTTTAATCATTCAAGGTTTAGAAACTCTGTCGCTTCGGGTAGAGCGGACGGTAGAAAATACGTTGGCTTTAGCCAAATGGCTGGAAGCTCGTGAAGAAGTCGTTTTTGTGAATTATCCGGGCTTAGAAAGCAGTCCTTATCACGATTTGGCAAACAAATATTTGAAACGTGGATCTGGTGGCGTTTTGACTTTCAAGGTCAAGGGCGACAAAGCGAATGCTGATAAAGTCGTAGAAAGTCTAAAAATTGTCAGTCACTTAGCGAATATCGGAGATTCTAAAACGCTGATTATTCACCCGTCAAGCACGACACATGATCAATTGAGTTTGGAAGCACAAAAAGCAGCAGGCGTTGTGCCGGGATTATTGCGTTTGTCGTTAGGTATTGAACACGTTGAGGATTTGAAAGCAGATTTGGAACAGGCTTTTGTAAGGGCTTATGCTGGTGCTGAAGTTACGGTTTAAAATAATTTGGATCACAAATCTAAAAATTAAATAGCAACCGTCATACCAACCTACGTCGGAATGACGGTTGCTATTTAGTTTTTGGTTTCGTGATTAAAGTTCAGAAACACTAAAAACAATGAAAACATACAAACACAACGCTTCTTTCCAATTGGAATTAGGCGAAGAATTACCTTACTTGGAAATCGGCTATCATACTTACGGAAAGCTAAACGAAGCGAAAGATAACGTTGTTTGGGTTTGTCATGCTTTGACGGCAAATTCAGACGTATTTGACTGGTGGTCGGGGCTTTTTGGTGAAAATGATTTATTTAATCCAAAGGAACATTTTATCGTTTGTGCGAATATTTTGACCTCGTGTTATGGTTCAACTTCTCCTTTGCAAACGGTTAAAAATAAACAGTTTCATAAGTTTCCGATGGTGACAATTCGGGATATGGTGAACGCTCACGAGATTTTGCGAAAGTATTTAAGAATTGAAAAAATCAATACGATAATTGGCGGTTCGATGGGTGGACAACAGGCGTTAGAATGGAACGTTCAGCAACCGGACTTATTTGAAAATTTGATTTTATTGGCAACAAATGCCCAACATTCACCGTGGGGAATTGCCTTTAATGAGTCGCAACGTATGGCGATTGAGAATGATTCAACGTGGCAATTATCAACGGCTTTCGCAGGTTTGAAAGGCATGAAAGCGGCTCGTTCGCTGGCATTATTATCGTATCGTTCGTATTTTGCGTATGATCAAACGCAGCAAGAAATTGATAATAATAAAACAGACGATTATAAGGCGGCTTCGTATCAACGGTATCAAGGCGAAAAATTGGTCAAGCGATTTAATGCGTTTTCTTATTATCGGCTGAGTCAAGCGATGGATGCTCATAATTTGGGTCGAGGTCGAGAAAGTGTAGAGGCGGCTTTACAACAAATTACTGCCAATACTTTAACAATCGGCATTAGTACTGATTTTTTATTCCCACCTGACGAACAGCGTTTCATCGCTAAATATATTGCCAATGCTCGATTTGTAGAAATTGATTCTTTCTATGGTCACGATGGTTTTTTGGTAGAAACGAAAAAAATAAGAGAGGTTATTAGAAATTTCTTTGAAAGTAAAGGCGTCGGACACTTTAAAAGCCTTCGGCTTCTCAAGACCGCTTAAAGGTTTAAAGAGGTTTTCAATGATTTAAGGCAGAAAAAGCATTAAAAGTTATGATACATACAAACGTCCTAAGCGACTTGAAAAATAGAACTGCACAATCTCAAAAAGCATTAAAAATTGGCTTATTCGGTTTCGGCTGCGTCGGTCAGGGCATTTTTGAATTATTAGAACAATCAAAAGGAATTAATGCGGAAATTATAAAAATTGGCGTAAAAAATCAGGATAAAGTGCGTTCGGGGGTTGGAGGTTTTAAAAGCGTCCAACCTCTTTTGACGTATAATGCAGCCGAAATTTTATATAATCCTGAAATTGATGTGGTCATTGAATTAATTGATGATGCGGAAGCGGCTTATGAGATGGTAACGACGGCAATGCGAGAAGGAAAAGCGGTCATTTCTGCAAATAAAAAATTGATTGCCAATCATTTAGAAGAGTTGCTGGCGTTGCAAAAAGAGTTTGATGTGCCGTTTTTGTACGAAGCATCGGTTTGTGGCAGTATTCCGATTATTCGTAACTTAGAGGAATATTATAACACGGATTTCTTGAGTAGTGTGGAAACGATTTGTAACGGCACAACGAATTATATTTTAACTAAAACAGCTATGGAAGGTTTGACGTATAATCAAGCCTTAAAACAAGCAAAAGATTTGGGTTTTGCGGAAAGCGATCCAACGCTTGACGTACAAGGTTTTGATGCAAAATTTAAGTTGATTATATTGGTATTGCATGCCTTTGGGGTCATTCTGAAACCCAAAAAAGTATTAAATTATGGTATTCATAATCTAAATATCGCCGATACGATTTTTGCGACTGAAAATGGTTTCAAAATAAAATCGTTGGCGAAAGCCTACAAAGTAGGAGAGGAGTTGGTCGCTTATGTTGCTCCGCATTTTGTGGGAAGTTCGCATGAATTTTATAATGTGAATAATGAATTTAATGCCGTTCAAGTTGCGGCACAATTTGCTGAAAAGCAGACTTTTATCGGGAAAGGAGCAGGGAGTCACCCGACTGCTTCGGCGGTACTTTCGGACTTGGCAGCTTTGCGTTATGGTTATCAATATGAGTATAAAAATATTGGTCAAGAATTGACCTACAATCCAAAATTAATACATAAAGTTTATTTTCGATACAGAAATCCTTCGGATTTAATGGGGCTAAATTTCTTAAATATTACGGAACATCATCAAGGTCACGAGCTGAGTTTTATTATTGGAGAGATTAGTCTGGAAAACTTGATTGAAGTGAATCTGAATGAGCGAGAAGGTGTATTTTTGTCGTTTTTTTAGGTCAAACCAAAAAGGAAAAATCAAGCTACCATAGCTTGATTTTTCCTTTTTGATTACAAACCCGCAGAATAGAAAATCTTGAGTGTATTTGCTATTTTAGGATGATTCTTTTTTAAAATAGTATTAATAAAATCCTCGTCAGAAAGATCCTCGAAATCGGTTCGCTTTTTACATTCTACCAAGGAAATATCCTTAAAGCCCATTGACCATTTTTCAAAGTTACGGTCATTTTTCTCACCCTTAAACACGGTGAGTATGTCATGATGACGATCATCTTGCTTGATGGTTTGGAATAGATTTAAAACGTCATTTTTGTTGCCTTCAAGTACTTGTAAAAAAGAGCCTTCGATAAATAAAAGGATACCTGTAATGCCCAATTTTTTGTTGTTTTCATTGGCTACTTTTAAGAGTTTTTCTATATCTTTTTCAGAAAAACGCATAGAGGCTGTGCTGAAATATGTTAAATGATACATGATTCGTAGTTGGTTTGATTATGTAATATTTCAAATATATTAATTCGTATTTTAAGTTCTATCTTTGTGAAGATATTAATTTAAAGAGTTTTTTTTAAGGATATTTAAGTGAAAAATACATAATATGCTAACAACGGAGGAACAAGTATTTATTCAGGAGAATCTTAAAAAAGATACGGTAAGGTTGGTACTTGAACATCATAAATATCCTGATTTAGATATCAAGAAGTTAGCAAACCAAATTAACATCCGCAAAAAGGCAACTTCCAAATTGCCAACATGGTCAAATAACGATGCAATTTTCTTTCCTTCTACGATTTCTTGGCAACAATGTTCGTCCGAATACACAGCAAAATATAAAGCTCAATTATTAAAAGGTAAAACCATTATTGATTTAACGGGCGGTTTTGGCGTAGATGTATTTTTTTTTGCACAAATGTTTGAAGCGGTCACTTACGTAGAACGGGATACCGAATTATCAGGAATTGTCGCTTATAATTATAAGGTATTGAATCAAAAAAATATCAAAATTATGAACCAAGATAGTTTAGGATTTATTGAAAATCATAAGCCAGTAGATGTTATATATCTCGATCCTGCACGCCGTGACGCACAACAAAAAAAAATTATTACGCTTGAAGATAGTACGCCGAATATACTCGAAATCCAAGAAATGCTTTTGAGTAAAGCAAATTATATATTACTCAAAACGTCACCTATGCTGGACATTCATAAGGCAATTAAGGACTTAAAAAAGGTAGAGTCAGTTCACGTTGTTGCGGTAGAAAATGAATGTAAAGAATTGATTTTTGTATTAAATAAAAATGCAGATGCAAATATCAATTTGACTTGCGTCAATATTCAGCGAGATGGAAAAATGGATATTTCGGAAGCAAAATGGGAAGAAAGTATCAACTTGGAATATTCGATGCCGAATAGCTATATGTATGATCCGAATAAAGCGATACATAAAGGAGGTATTTTTAATAAAGTCGGTCGTGATTTTGACGTAAAAAAACTGTCAGCAAATACACATTTGTACACGTCAGAAAAATTAGTAGCAGATTTTCAGGGTAGAATATTTCAATTAGAAAAAATTCTAAAACCACAAAAAAAAGAAATCCAGAAATATCTAATAAATGGTAAAGCGAACCTAATTACACGTAATTTTCCTGAAAGTGTTGCTAATCTGAAAAAAAAATGGACAATAAATGATGGTGGGAATACTTACTTATTAGCCGTAACCCTTGAAAATGCTCAAAAGGTGGTTTTATTGTGTAAAAAAATTGATATAGATTGATAAGTCATTGGAAATAAAAGGAAAATAGGCTTTGGTAATTCAAAATTATCTTTCTATCTTTGCATCGCTTTTGAGGGAATTAGAACTCGGGAGTGTTAAAAATATTAAACAAGATAACTTTTTAATTAAAATTTAATATGCCTACAATAAACCAATTGGTTCGCAAGGGTAGAAAACAAGTGATAAAGCTGAGCAAGTCTCGTGCTTTAGAGCAATGTCCACAGAAACGTGGTGTTTGTACTCGTGTTTACACGACTACTCCAAAAAAACCGAACTCGGCGCTTCGTAAAGTTGCTAAGGTACGTTTAAGTAACGGCTTAGAGGTTATCGCCTATATTCCAGGAGAAGGTCACAACCTTCAAGAACACTCAATTGTATTGATTAGAGGTGGTCGAGTAAAAGATTTACCGGGTGTACGATATACTATCGTCCGTGGTACTTTAGATACGGCAGGCGTAAGCGGTCGTACTCAATCACGTTCTAAGTACGGGGCAAAACGTCCTAAGTCTTAGTAATCAGTTCATTGCTATATGATCCAAACAATTAGCTTAACCGCAAAGTTGTTTGTTGAAGTAAATTCCGGCAAAAGGTTGGAGTTGAAGGAGTGTTTAATCCCTCGGAAGAGCGATAAACCCACAGCAAAGTAAAGGAAATTGGACTACCAGTAGTTTTCAAGCGTCCAATTTCTGATTTTAATAATTTATTAGGTTTAAACGAAAACTCATTCAATTTAGATGAGAAAAAGAAAGCCACAGAAGCGCGTCATTACTCCAGATTCACGCTATAATGACGCCATGGTAACACGCTTCGTGAACAATATGATGCTTGACGGTAAAAAGTCAACAGCTTTTCAAGTATTCTATGATGCTATGGACATTATTGAGAAGCGGTCGGAGGACAATCCACACGAAGTGTGGAAAAAAGCTATCAATAATGCAATGCCTCAAGTTGAAGTACGTAGCCGCCGCATAGGTGGTGCAACCTTCCAAATACCTACCGAAATCCGCGCAAGTCGCAAAATCGCAATTTCAATGAAATGGTTAATTAAGTTCTCGCGTAAGCGCAGTGGCAAAGGTATGGCACAAAAGCTTTCCGCAGAACTAATGGCAGCAGCGAAAGGCGAGGGTGCTTCGGTAAAGCGTAAGGAAGACACGCACAAAATGGCAGAGTCTAATAAGGCATTTGCGCATTTTAGAGTCTAATTTTTTTTTCAAAGTTAAAATTCTAAAAGCAATTTTATAATTTTCAATAATCATGGCAGCTATAAAGACAGATTTAAGATATACTCGTAATATTGGTATCGCAGCTCACATTGACGCAGGTAAAACTACGACAACAGAGCGCATCCTTTATTATACGGGTTTGACACATAAAATCGGTGAAGTACATGATGGTGCAGCAACCATGGATCACATGGAGCAGGAGCAGGAACGTGGTATCACGATTACTTCAGCGGCTACAAAGACCAACTGGAATTGGAGAACGGATAGTTATGCAATTAACATCATTGATACTCCGGGGCACGTTGATTTTACAGTAGAAGTTGAGCGCTCTCTTCGTGTATTGGATGGTGTTGTCTCTTTATTCTGTGCGGTATCGGGTGTTGAACCGCAATCAGAAACAGTTTGGAGACAAGCAGATAGATATAAAGTACCTCGTCTAGGTTTCGTTAACAAGATGGATCGTTCAGGTGCAAATTTCTTAGAAGTTTGTAATCAAGTCAGAGACATGTTGGGCGGTAATCCCGTTCCTTTACAAATCCCTATCGGTGCTGAGGATGATTTCCGTGGTGTTGTTGATTTAATTAAAAATCAAGCAATCGTTTGGGATGACGAAACAGAAGGAAAAACTTTTCAAGTAATTGATATCCCTGCAGATATAGCTGACACGGTTGTAGAGTACCGTGAAAAATTAGTTGAATCTATTGCGGAATATGATGATGTTTTACTAGAGAAATTCTTTGAGGATCCGGATACAATCACAGAGGATGAGATAATAGCAGCATTACGTGCAGCCATCATTGCTAGAAAGATTATTCCAATGATGTGTGGTTCTGCCTTTAAGAATAAAGGTGTCCAGACTATGTTGGATGCAGTTTGTGCTTACTTACCATCACCTTTAGATATTGATGGTATTCAGGGAATAAATCCTGATACAGAACAGCCAACAACTCGCCAACCTGACGCTGACGAGCCTTTCTCTGCATTAGTTTTCAAAATTACTACAGATAAATATGTGGGACGTTTAGCGTTCATACGCGTTTATTCAGGACAGTTGGAGTCAGGCTCTTACGTATTAAATACCCGTTCTGGCAAGAAAGAACGTATTTCTCGTATTTATCAGATGCATGCTAATAAGCAAGAGCAAATTGATGGAGTACAAGCGGGAGATATTGCAGCAGCAGTCGGTTTCAAGGATTTGAGAACGGGTGATACTATCTGTAACCCCGAGTCTCCAATCGTTTTAGAAAGTATGACTTTCCCTGAACCAGTAATTGGTGTAGCCATCGAGCCTAAGACTCAAAAGGATTTAGATAAATTAGGAATTGCCTTGTCAAAATTAGCTGAGGAAGATCCTACGTTCAAAGTAGAAAATAACGAAGAGACTGGTCAAACTATCATCCGTGGTATGGGCGAGTTACACCTAGAGATTATCGTTGATCGTCTAAGACGTGAATTCGGTGTCGAGTGTAATCAAGGTGAGCCGCAAGTGTCTTACAAAGAGGCTTTGACAGGTTCTATTTCTCACCGTGAACGTTTGAAAAAGCAGTCAGGTGGTTCTGGTCTGTTCGCAGATATGGAGTTTACATTAGGTCCTGCTGATGAAGAGTTCTTAGAAAGTGAGGATTTCAAGAGTGGAAAAGAAAAGTTACAGTTTGAGTGGGGAATCGTTGGTGGTTCAATTGATAAGAATTATGTCAAACCAGTCAGAGATGGTTTCCGTTCGATGATGGAAGGTGGCGTTTTGGCAAATTACGCTATTGATAGTATGAAAGTTCGTGTGTATGACGGATCAATGCACTCTGTGGATTCAAAACCACTTGCATTCGAGTTGTGTGCGAAAGAAGGATTTAAGGCTGCCGCAGCTAAATGTGGGCCGAAAATCTTAGAGCCGATTATGAAAATTGAAGTAACGACCCCTGAAGATTATATGGGTGGAATCATTGGTGACTTGAATCGTCGTCGTGGTTTAATCAAAGGACAGGATGAGAAGTCTGGTGCTGTTATCGTTAAAGCTGACGTACCTTTATCTCAAATGTTTGGTTATGTAACGCACTTACGTACCATCTCATCAGGTCGTGCATCATCATCTATGGAGTTTTCTCATTATGCAGAAGCACCATCAGGTATTTCGGATGATGTAATTGCTAAGTCAAAAGGTTTAGTTAAAGCTTAAAACGATACAATATCGGAGGGTGAGTTTACTTCGCTCTCTTTATATTTTTAATACAAGGTTATGAATCAGAAAATCAGAATTAAACTTCGCTCTTACGACCACTCGTTGGTAGATAAGAGTACGGAGAAAATCATCAAAACCGTTCGTACTAGCGGTGCAGTTGTAACAGGTCCGATTCCGCTGCCTACGGAGAAGAAAATCTACACAGTCTTGCGTTCACCGCACGTTAATAAAAAGTCTCGTGAACAATTTCAATTACGTACGCACAAGCGTTTGATTGAAATTTACACACCGACTCAAAAAACTGTAGATGCCCTTTCAAAGTTGGAGTTACCAAGTGGAGTGGACATTCAAGTTAAGTTAACGTAATTTTAGGTTCTATCTTGAAGTCATCAAGGTAAAAACAAAAAAAAATCAGGTAATGCAAGGATTAATCGGAAAAAAAATCGGGATGACCAGCATCTTCACAGGAGCTGGAAAAAACGTTGCTTGCACAGTGATCGAGTTAGGACCTAACGTGGTCACTCAAGTAAAAAACGAAGAAACAGACGGTTATACTGCCCTTCAGTTAGGGTTTGGTGACAAGAAAGAAAAAAGAACTTCTAATCAGTTAGTTGGTCATTTCTCTAAAGCAGGTACAGCGCCAAAGCGCAAAGTTGCTGAAGTCCGTAGCTTCAACATTGACAAAGCATTAGGTGATACTATCACAGTAGAAGAGGTGTTCGCAGAAGGTGACCTTGTAAGTGTCATTGGTACTTCAAAGGGTAAAGGTTTCCAAGGGGTCGTTAAACGTCACAATTTTCGTGGTGTAAATGACGCTACACACGGTCAGCATAACAGACAACGTGCGCCGGGTTCAATTGGTGCGGCTTCTTATCCTGCAAAAGTATTCAAAGGAATGCGGATGGCAGGAAGAACTGGTGGAGACCGTATAAAAGTGAAAAATTTAGAAATTCTCAAAATCTTTGCAGAAAAGAACGCCGTTTTAGTGAAAGGCGCAGTTCCAGGACACAAAGGAGGATTTGTAATTATTGAAAAATCATAAGCAGTTAGCAAATTAGTTAATTGTATTATTAATAACTTTTTGATTGCCATATTATGAAACTTGAAGTATTCAATATAAAAGGGGAAAAGACGGGAAAAGAGGTGGAATTACCTCAAGAAGTTTTCGGTGTTGAACCTAACGAACATGTGGTTTATCTTGCAGTTAGACAGTATCTTGCGAATCAACGCCAAGGAACACATAAATCGAAAGAACGTGCAGAAATATCAGGTTCTACGAGAAAGTTGAAAAAGCAAAAAGGCACAGGTACTGCTCGTGCAGGTAGCATAAAAAGTCCAGTTTTTCGTGGTGGAGGTCGTGTATTCGGTCCCCGTCCAAGAAGCTATAGTTTTAAATTAAATAAAAAAGTTAAAGCTTTAGCTCGCAAATCTGCACTTGCAAGTAAATTGCGAAAGAATGAAATTATCGTCGTGGAAGATTTTACTTTCGATGCTCCACAAACGAAAGCATATAAAGAAATTCTTGCTAATTTGAATCTTGCAGATAAAAGAAGCCTTTTAGTAACAGGTGCTAATGATCAAAACATTTACGGTTCAAGTAAAAATTTGAAAAAAGCAAGTGTGATAAGAGTTGATGATTTGAACACTTACGCTGTTTTAGACAACAACTGCCTTATTCTATCTGAAAGTTCAATTGATAAAATGAAAGAGTTGTTTGCTTAACTTAAACAACTTATAAAATCATATAGTGATGGCTAAGAATGTCAAAAAAAATATTTTAGTTAAACCGCTTATTAACGAGAAATCTGAAATTATTTCAGATAAGTTAGGTAAATATACCTTTATAGTTGATAAGAAGGCGAACAAAGTAGAGATTCGTAAGGCAGTTGAGGAAATGTATGGAGTAGATGTACAAACTGTAAATACGATGATTATGCCTGCTAAAGAGCGTTCACGCTTTACAAAGACAGGTGTTATGAAGGGTCGCACAAGCGTTTATAAAAAAGCTATTATTACACTTGAAGAAGGTGATGAAATCAACTTCTACGGTGAAGTGTAATTAGGAAACGTTCAAACGTTAATTACAAATTACAACAAAATGCCTGTTAAAAAATATAAACCGACAAGTCCTGGTACACGATTCAGAGTTGGAAACGACTTTTCTGAATTGACTACCAGCAAACCGGAAAAAAGCCTGACAACTTCTTTAAAGAAGACAGGTGGACGTAACAACGAGGGTCACAGAACGGTTCGTAATCGTGGAGGAGGACATAAGCGTCGTTATCGTATTATCGACTTCAAACGCCAAAAAGATGGTATGAAAGCGATAGTCCAAACGATCGAGTATGATCCAAATCGTTCTTGCTGGATTTCATTGATAGAGTATGGTGATGGTGAGAAATCATACATGATCGCGCCTAATGGAATCAAAGTAGGTGATGTAGTAGAGTCTGGTTCTGGAGTCGCTCCTGAATTAGGAAATACGCTACTTCTTTCTGAAATGCCTATGGGTTCTACGATTCACGCTATTGAAATGTGGCCTGGAAAAGGAGCTGCTTTAGCGCGCAGCGCTGGGACTTATGCTACTTTGATGGGAAAAGAGGGAAGATATGCTGTAATCAAAATGCCTTCGGGTGAATTGCGCCGTATATTATCTGATTGTAGAGCAACTATTGGTACGGTTTCAAATCCGGATCATCAGCTACAGGTGTTGGGTAAGGCAGGTCGTAAACGTTGGTTAGGTCGTCGTCCAAGAACTCGTGGTGTAGCGATGAACCCTGTCGATCACCCTATGGGTGGTGGTGAAGGTCGTTCTTCAGGAGGACATCCGCGTTCACGTACAGGTATCATGGCTAAAGGTCAAAAAACCAGAAGCCGCAAAAAATCGTCTGATAGATTAATTATTACAAGACGTAAGAAAAAGTAAAATTTGGTAATCTATAAATATATAGGATAATGCCTCGTTCACTAAAAAAAGGACCATACGTTTTCCATAAGTTATTGGATAAAGTTGAAAAAGCTAAAGGAGCAAAGCGTAAGCAAGTTATCAAAACTTGGTCTCGTAGTTCAATGATTATTCCTGACTTTGTAGGGGAAACGATTGCAGTCCACAATGGTAAGACTTTCGTTCCTGTATTCGTTACAGAGAATATGGTAGGTCACAAATTAGGAGAATTCTCGCCAACACGTAACTTTAGAGGTCACGGTGGTAAAGGCGGGAAGAAATAGAATTTATATCCGACGGATGAAGTTGTGGTCTTTCATTAGACTACTTGCTTCAGAAGTATTCGTTATTCCGAAAACTTTAAAGTTACGATGGAAGCAGTAGCAAAATTAAATAAAGTTCCAATGTCAGTCCGCAAAATGCGACTTGTCATCGATAATATTCGTGGTCTTGAAGTTAATCAAGCCCTAAACATTCTGCGCTTTACTAATAAAGAAGCCGCAACATGGATTGAAAAAAATCTGTTGTCAGCTATCTCTAATTGGGAGCAAAAAACAGGTGTTTCTAACTCTGATGAGTATGAACTACACGTCAAAGAATGCTATGCGAATCAAGGAAGTATGTTAAAACGTTTTCGTCCAGCACCTTATGGGCGGGCACATAGAATTCGTAAACATTCTTGTCATATCTATATTCTTGTTGAAAACAGAGTTGTTTTGGAAGAGGGGGATTTAGATGATATTGAAATAAATGAGGAAGTTATTGAAGGAATAACTGAATCTGCTGAATAAAATTAAACCCAAAAGGGATTTTAAAACAAGATAATCATATGGGTCAGAAGACGAATCCAATTGGCAACCGTTTAGGTATTATCAGAGGTTGGGACTCCAGCTGGTTTGGAGGCAATAATTTTGCTGAGAAGGTAGTGGAGGATGAAAAAATTAGAATCTACCTTAGAGCCAGAGTTGCTAAAGGTGGTATTGCTCGCATTATCATCGAAAGAACATTGCGTCGAATCACGATTACTATTCACACATCACGTCCAGGTATTATTATCGGTAAAGGTGGTCAAGAGGTGGATAAGATTCGTGAGGAAATCAAGAAGCTGACGAAGAAAGAGGTTCAGATTAATATCGTAGAAATCCGTAAGCCCGAAATGGATGCTTACATCGTAGGGGAATCTGTTGCTAAACAAATTGAGGCACGTATTAATTATCGTCGTGCAATCAAAATGGCAATTCAGTCAACTATGCGCGCGGGAGCTGAGGGTATCAAAATTAGAATTTCAGGTCGTTTGAATGGTGCAGAAATGGCACGTTCTGAGGAATATAAGCAAGGGCGTACGCCATTGCATACGTTCCGTGCCGATATTGACTATGCAATCGTCGAAGCTTTAACTATCTATGGTAAGATTGGTGTGAAGGTTTGGATTTGCAAAGGAGAGGTTTTCGGAAAACGTGACTTAACACCTGATACTGGAGACTCTAAGAAGCCTGGAGGGGCTGGAAAACGTGGAAATGATCGTAGGACTTCTGGAAAGCGAGGTGGAAGAACTGGAGGCGAGAATAGAAACAGAAGACGGAATTAGTACGATTTTCAAAAAATTAACGTATCTTTGCGAGGTTTTTGGAAAAAGCTATTTGCTAATACAGAAATAAAATCTTCGTAATCAAATTGTTATAAAATGTTACAACCAAAAAGAACGAAGTATCGTAAGCAGCAAAAAGGACGTAACAGAGGGCTTGCTCACAGAGGTAGCACAATCTCTTTCGGAGATTTTGCTTTAAAAACTCTTGAACATGGTCGTCTTACAAGTCGCCAGATTGAATCTGCTCGTATTGCGATGACTCGATATATGAAACGTGAGGGTAAGGTGTGGATTCGCATCTTTCCTGACAAACCTATTACAAGCAAACCTTTAGAGGTTCGTATGGGTAAGGGTAAGGGTGCTTTAGATCATTATGTGGCACCTATTCAACCAGGTAGAATAATGTTCGAGATGTCTGGTGTACCTATTGAAGTGGCGAAAGAAGCATTAAGATTAGCTGCTCAAAAACTACCTGTCCAAACTAAGTTCGTAGTTAGAAGAGACTATCAAGGGTAAGGTTGTAAAACTATTTCAATAACTATTACAATAAGTATAACTGATGGCTCAAGATAAATTACAAACGTCAGCATTTACAGCAGAGGAATTAGGAGAAGAGTTGAGAAATGCTGAAGCCAATTACCAAAGGTTACGTTTCGATCACTCAACTACCGGGTTAGACAACCCGAACATATTGCTCGAAGTAAGACGTGACATTGCCCGGTTAAAAACCGAGGTTAGGAAAAGACAATTAGTAGAACTTTCTGAGGAAGGTATGGCTAATCGTACTAAAATAAAAAGCCGCAGAAGGAGACACAAAGTAGAACGTTCTGCTGCAAAACGAAAATTAGCTAAGAAAAAATAATTTCTGAATATCAGTAAGAACTGATATGGATAGTATTCATAATGAATTATCAAGTAATTTTTCTTTATGTGTAAAATCTAACGAAATTCTGGATAAAATGACAGAAACAAGAAATTTAAGAAAATCAAGAATAGGAGTGGTCACAAGCTCTTCAATGGATAAAACTATGACAGTGTCCGTTGAAAGAAAATTAAGGCACCCTGTTTATGGTAAATTCGTAAAGAATACCAAGAAGTTTATGTCTCACGACGAGAAAAATGATTGTAATGTAGGGGATACAGTACGCATCATGGAAACACGTCCTTTGAGTAAGAATAAACGTTGGAGATTAGTGGAAATCCTTGAAAGAGCTAAATAATCATGATACAACAAGAATCAAGACTAAAAGTAGCAGACAATTCAGGTGCTAAGGAAGTACTTTGTATTCGTGTGCTTGGAGGTTCGGGTCGTCGTTATGCATCGATAGGTGACCAAATCGTTGTAACTGTAAAGTCAACGAGCCCTGGAGGTGTGAAGAAAGGAACAGTTACAAAGGCAGTAGTTGTAAGAACTAAAAAAGAAATCCGTCGTAAAGATGGTTCTTATATACGTTTTGATGATAATGCTGCAGTTTTATTAAATCAAGCAGGTGAGCCTCGTGGAACGCGCATTTTTGGGCCTGTGGCTCGTGAATTACGTGAACGTGATTATATGAAAATAGTTTCTCTCGCTCCTGAAGTACTTTAACCATGGCAAATAAAAAATTTCATATTAAGAAAGGGGACACTGTCGAAGTAATCGCAGGTGCTTACAAAGGCACTCAAGGCGAAGTTCTCCAGATGTTACCTAAGAAAGATCGTGCTATCGTATCTACTGTAAATATGGTAACAAAACATAAGAAACCGACAGAGAATGATCCCGGTGGACGTATTGAACAGGAAGCTCCTATTCATATTTCAAACTTGATGGTAGTTGATGCTAAATTAGGCGAAGCGACTCGTACAGGAAGAAAAGTGGAGAATGGAAAGCTGGTTCGTTATTCTAAAAAAAGTGGTGAAATAATAGACTAATGAGTTATATACCAAGACTTAAAACTAAATATCGTGAAGAAGTTGCTCCAAAGTTAATGGAGGAATTTCAGTACAAATCAGTAATGGAAGTACCTCGTTTGGTCAAGATTAGTCTCAATCAAGGTCTAGGTGAAGCTACTGGTGACAAAAAGTTAGTAGATAATGCTATTAATGAAATGTCACTTATTGCAGGCCAGAAAGCGGTACCAACTTATGCAAGAACCTCTATCTCAAACTTTAAGTTACGTGAAGGTATGCCGATTGGTGCTCGTGTAACACTTAGAAATGAGCAGATGTACGAGTTTCTTGATCGTTTTGTAACTATATCGTTACCCCGTGTGCGTGACTTTAGGGGTATTAATGATAAAAGTTTTGACGGAAGAGGTAATTACTCTGTAGGTATTACAGAGCAGATAATCTTCCCTGAAATCGATATCGATAAAGTTAATCGCATTTCAGGAATGGATATTACCTTTGTTACAACTGCAAAGACTGATGCAGAGGCATTAGCATTGTTAAAACATATGGGATTACCTTTCAAGAATCAAAATAATAATAACTAATCATGGCAAGAAAATCACTAATTGCTCGTGAGAGAAAGCGTGAGCGTCTTGTAGCTAAATACGCTGATCTCCGTAAGCAACTAAAAGAAGAAGGAAGATGGGAAGAATTAGATAAGCTTCCAAGGAATTCTAACCCTATTCGGTTGCATAACCGTTGCCAGTTAACTGGTCGTCCTAAAGGATATATGAGACAATTCGGAATTTGTCGTGTGAAGTTCAGACAAATGGCGAATGAAGGTAAGATTCCTGGTATCACTAAAGCAAGTTGGTAGTCCAATACCGTTTAAGTTCAGATACTGTAGATAAAAAATATTGTTTAACAGTGTTAAGTCTTTCAAAATTAAAAGATACTAACATTAAAAAATTAGGTAATGCTAAGCGATCCAATAGCAGATTACTTGACGCGTATTCGTAATGCGCAACAAGCAAAACATCGCGTCGTAGAAATTCCCGCCTCTAATATGAAGAAGGATATCACTAAAATCCTCTACGACCAAGGGTATATCTTGAAGTACAAATTTGAAGATGATTCAAAGCAAGGTGTAATCAAAATTGCTTTGAAATATGATAATAAGAAGACTCCTGCTATCCGTTCTTTAGGTAGAATCAGCAAACCTGGTCTTCGTAAATATGCGAAATCAACTGAAATTCCTCGCATTATTAATGGTTTAGGTCTTTGTATTGTATCAACATCTAAAGGATTAATGACAGGAAAAGCTTCGGCTGCTGGTAATATCGGTGGTGAACTTGTATGTTACGTATATTAAAAACAATCATCTTAAAATTATTCGGATTTCCGATAATCATAAAATAATTAATCATGTCAAGGATAGGAAAATTACCTATATCACTTGCTAAAGGTGTCGAAATCAGTGTTTCTAAGGGAAACTTGGTAACAATTAAAGGCCCAAATGGAGAATTGACGCAACAGATTGATGCTGATATTACGATTGAGGTAAGTGAAGGAGAGGTTAATGTAAAAAGACCAACTAATCAGCAAAGACATAGAGCATTGCATGGGTTATACCGCTCATTAATAAATAATATGGTAGCTGGTGTTTCTGAAGGTTTCAAAAAAGAATTAGAATTAGTAGGTGTTGGTTACAGAGCCACTAACACAGGACAGGTACTTGAGTTACAGTTAGGTTATTCTCACCCTATTGTAATGTACATTCCTGATGAGGTAAAAGTAGAAACAGAAGCTGCAAAAGGAAAAAATCCGATTATTAAGCTATCAAGCATTGATAACCAATTGCTAGGACAGGTTGCTGCTAAAATTCGAGGGTTTAGAAAACCTGAACCTTATAAAGGAAAAGGTATTAGATTCGTTGGTGAAGAGATCCGTAGAAAAGCGGGTAAAGCAGGAGGTAAATAATAATTCTTAAATAAGCCTTTAAAACTGGTTGACAACATGAAAGTTACAAAAAAAGAGCGTAGAAAACGCATTCATTATAGGATTCGCAAGAAAGTTTTGGGAACCGCTGAAAGACCAAGACTATGCGTATTCCGCAGTAATACCCAGATTTATGTTCAAGCGATTGACGATACAACTGGTAATATATTAGTTGCTGCGTCATCTACTGAAAATGGTATTTCTGCTGAGGGTACGCCAATCGAGCAAGCTAAGAAAGTTGGAATGTTGTTAGCTGAGAAAGCTAAAGCGGCATCCATTGAAATAGCTAAATTCGACAGAAACGGTTACCTTTACCACGGACGTGTGCAAGCATTGGCTGAGGGAGCAAGAGAAGGTGGTCTTACATTCTAAAACAACTATTACATTTTAATATCATGGCAAAGAAAGAAAATAGAGTTAAGCCAACAGATACAGACTTGAAGGAAAAGTTAGTTAACCTTAACCGTGTTGCGAAAGTAACCAAAGGTGGACGTACCTTTAGTTTTGCTGCTGTAGTAGTTGTTGGTGATGGAAATGGTACAGTAGGACACGGCTTAGGTAAAGCTCGTGACGTATCAGAAGCGATTACTAAAGCTACGGATGATGCTAAGAAAAACTTAATTAAAGTGCCAATTTTTAATGGTACTATTCCACATGAGCAAAAAGGCAAATTTGGAGCAGGTAAAGTTTTTATTAAACCAGCATCTGATGGTACAGGGGTAATTGCAGGTGGTGCAATGAGAGCTGTGTTAGAGATTGCAGGGGTACATAACGTATTAGCAAAATCACAAGGTTCTTCTAATCCACATAATGTGATTAAAGCAACGATTGATGCATTATCAAAACTAAGAACACCGATGGAAATCGCTAAAACTCGCGGTATTTCTGTTAGTAAAGTGTTTAACGGTTAATCTTGTTTTCTTTTATAATTATTGAAAACTAAAAACTTACTACCGATGGGTAAAGTTAAATTAAAGCAAGTAAGAAGTAAGATTGGGGCAACTCAGCGTCAAAAAGATACGCTCACAGCTCTTGGTTTAAGAAAAATGAATCAAGTAGTTGAGCATGAATCAACTTCGCAAATTCTTGGGATGGTTAGAAAAGTGAATCATCTTATTACTGTTGAATATCAATAGACACTAATACAAGGTCTAATAAGATTGTTTAATCTTGATAATTTTTTGAATTATCAAAACGAATATCTGAAATGGAATTACATAATTTAAAACCGGCAGCAGGTTCTGTTAAAAATAATAAACGTATAGGTAGAGGCCAAGGTTCAGGTCGAGGTGGTACTTCTACGCGTGGTCATAAAGGGGCAAAATCTCGTTCGGGATATAGTAAAAAGCGTGGTTTCGAAGGCGGTCAAATGCCTTTACAACGTCGTTTACCTAAACGTGGTTTCAAAAATTTCACTCGTGTTGCTTATGTAGCAATAAATGTTGATCGTCTTCAAGCGATGGTTGAGAAATACAATTTATCAAAAATTGATTTTGAAACCTTACGTGAATTAGGTGTAGTACAACAAAACGACAAAATCAAAATTTTAGGAACAGGTGAGTTGACTGCTAAAATTGATGTCACAGCTCATGCTTTTTCTGAAACAGCAAAGAAAGCCATTGAAACGGCAGGTGGTACAGTAACCGCTTTATAACTATATATCGACATGAAGAAGTTTATAGAAACGCTTAAAAATATATGGTCAATCAAGGAACTACGCAATAGAATCTTGTTTACGTTAGGTTTGTTACTAATCTACCGATTCGGTTCCTTCGTAGTACTTCCGGGAATTAACCCTGCAAAACTCCAAACAGGTGGTGGACAAGGGTTATTAGGATTGATCAATACTTTCACAGGAGGTGCTTTTAATAAAGCTGCGATTTTCGCATTAGGAATCATGCCTTATATTTCTGCTTCGATTGTCGTTCAGTTATTAGGTTTCGCTGTTCCTTATTTCCAGAGATTACAAAAACGTGAAGGTGAGGCTGGTCGTCGTAAATTAAACCAAATCACACGCTGGTTGACCGTAGCGATTACGTTGGTACAGGGTGGTGGTTATTTGACTTACATTATCAGTCAGTCCCCTGAAGCTGTTGACCCTAATATTCCATCTGGGATTTTTTGGGCGTCAAATATAATAATATTAACGGCAGGTACCATATTTGCGATGTGGCTAGGTGAGAAGATAACTGATAAAGGGATTGGAAACGGTATATCATTATTAATTATGATTGGTATTATCGCTTCCCTACCACAGGCATTGATTGCTGAGTTTGACTTCCGTTTAACTGGTACAGGTGGTTTAGTAATGTTTTTATTGGAATTGGCAATGTTAGTAGCGGTCGTGATGGCAACAGTGATGTTGGTACAGGGGGTCCGCCGTATCCCAATTCAGTTTGCAAAAAGAATGGTTGGTAGAGGTTCTAATCAGTTGCCTGCGATAGGTAAACGTGATTACATTCCATTAAAAGTCAATGCAGCGGGTGTAATGCCGATTATCTTTGCACAGGCTCTAATGTTTCTGCCAGCAACTATCGCCCAGTTTGTTAATCCTGAGGCTGCTTCAGGCACAGGTGGTGGATTTTTATCGGCTCTAAATGATTTTACATCTGCTCCTTATAACATTATATATTTCTTCTTGGTTGTCATTTTTACGTATGTCTATACAGCGCTAATAGTTGATCCAAGACAATATTCAGAATATTTAAAAGGTCAGAATGCTTTTATCCCGGGTATTAAACCAGGAAAGCCTACTTCGGATTTCATTGATTCGGTAACAACTCGTATTACGCTACCTGGCTCAGTATTCTTAGGCTTCGTATCTATTTTGCCTGCATTCGCAGCAGCATTCGGTGCAAATATTGCTTTCGCAATGTTCTTTGGTGGTACATCCCTGTTAATTATGGTTGGAGTTGTGTTAGATACTCTACAACAAATCGAAGGTCATTTGTTAATGCGTCGTTATGATGGGTTAACGAAGTCAGGTAAGTTGAAAAAGAAAGGTGGTATGATGGGAATTGGCGCTGATTTATAATCATTAATGATGATATTTTACAAAACGGATGCTGAGGTAGAACTCATTCGAGAAAGCTGTTTGATTGTTTCAAAAGTTTTAGCACTTGTTGGCAGTACGATTCGGCCCGGTGTTACGGGTCTTGAATTAGATAAAAAAGCAGAAGAGCTTATCAGGGATCACAAAGGTGTTCCTGGTTTTAAGGGATATAATGGTTTTCCTTCTACACTATGTATTTCTCCTAATGAAGGAGTAGTGCACGGTATTCCCTCAGAAAAAGAGTTCCGTGACGGTGATGTCGTTTCGGTTGATTGTGGTTGTTTATTGAACAATTTCTATGGAGACGCTGCTTACACATTTGCTGTTGGAGAGGTGGATGATGCAATTATAGACTTGCTGTGTGTAACAAAAGAATCGTTGTACATAGGGATAGAAAAAGCAGTTGTTGGAAGACGAATCGGAGATATAAGTTTTGCTATTCAAGAGTATGCAGAGCGAAAAAATCCATATAGTATTGTTCGAGAATTAGTAGGACATGGACTTGGTAAGAATTTACACGAAGAACCAGAAGTCCCTAATTTTGGTAAACGAGGAAAAGGTATTAAACTAAAAGATGGTTTGGTTATAGCTATCGAGCCTATGGTTAATATGGGAACTCGTGATATTGAACAAGCAAGTGATGGCTGGACAATCTTATCCAAAGATAAAAGTCCCTCCGCACATTATGAACATACTATTGTAGTCAGAAAGAACAAGGCAGAATTGCTGAGCACACACGACTTTGTAGAAGAAGCTATTAAAAATAACTCTAACATTAGGGAAATCCCAAGAAAAAAAGCGATATTTGCGGACTGAAAATAAATCTATGGCTAAGAATAAGAATATAACAAATAAAAGTAGTAAAAAGAATTTAATTGAACAAGATGGTTCTGTGACTGAAGCATTATCAAACGCTACTTTTCGTGTTCAACTAGAAAATGGGCATATAATCATCGCTACTATTTCAGGTAAAATGCGAATGAACTATATTCGTATTTTACCAGGAGATAAGGTGAAGGTGGAGATGTCCCCATACGATTTAACAAGAGGTCGGATTACTTACCGATATAAATAGTAACTTTAAAATTATATAAAAATGAAGGTTAGAGCTTCTGTGAAGAAACGTTCCGTCGATTGTAAAGTGGTTCGTAGAAAAGGAAAGATTTACATCATTAATAAGAAAAATCCAAGATTCAAACAACGTCAGGGATAGTTCTAAATTATTTAAAAGATAAAAGATAATGGCTCGTATTGTTGGTGTTGATTTGCCGAGAAATAAAAGAGGAATTGTCAGTCTTACATACATTTATGGTATCGGGGACACTTCTGCTAAAGAGATTTTAGTGAAAGCTAATGTTGATGAAAGTGTACGTGTACAAGACTGGACAGATGAGAATATCAAAGATATTCGTAGAATTATTAATGAAGATTACACCGTAGAAGGTGCACTTCGTTCTGAAGTTCAATTAAACATTAAGCGTTTAATGGACATCGCAAGTTACAGAGGCTTGCGTCACAGAAAAGGATTACCTTTAAGAGGACAACGCACTCAAACGAATGCACGTACCCGTAAAGGAAAACGTAAAACAGTTGCTAACAAGAAAAAAGCAACTAAGTAATCATTTACTTTTTTTTAAATTCTTACTTGATAAGGCATGGCTAAGAGAAAAACAACAAAAAAAGTTAAGAAACTTAACGTCAAAATCGAAGCTGAGGGACAGGTACATATTAAAGCAAGCTTTAATAATATCATTATCTCACTTACGAATAAAAAAGGGCAAGTTATTTCTTGGGCTTCTGCGGGGAAAGGTGGTTTCAGAGGTTCAAAGAAGAATACACCTTATGCTGCTCAAATAGCAGCTCAGGATGCAGCTAAAACTGCTTACGATCATGGGATGCGTAATTGCATAGTCTATGTAAAAGGACCGGGTTCTGGTCGTGAAGCAGCAATTCGTGCGATTCATAATACAGGAATTTCTGTGAGTAAAATCATAGATATCACTCCTATTCCACATAATGGTTGTCGTCCTCCGAAGCGTCGTCGTGTATAGGATGATGCTGTTTAATTTAATATAATCTAATAAGCTAAATAATGGCAAGATATACAGGACCGAAAACGAAAAAGTCAAGAGCTTTCGGACAATCAATTTACGGGTACGATAAAAGTTTTGAGCGTCGTAAATACGCTCCAGGGCAACATGGAAATAATAAACGTAGAAGACAGAAGTCTGACTATGCTAACCAGTTGATGGAAAAACAGAAAGCGAAATATACTTATGGTGTATTAGAGCGTCAATTCCGTAACTTATTTGCAAAAGCTAATAGTAATCTAGGTGTAACCGGTGAGGTTTTACTTCAGTTACTAGAAGCACGTTTGGATAATACTGTTTTCCGACTAGGAATTGCACCTACACGTCGCGCTGCTCGTCAGTTAGTGACACACAAGCATATCGTTGTGAATGGTATTCTGAATAATGTGCCTTCCACATCTTTGCATCCAGGTGATGTCGTTGGTGTACGTGCTAAGTCTCAAGGATTACAAGTAATTAATGAGTCTGTTGGTACAAAAGCTGATGTTCGCAAATACCCTTGGTTAGAGTGGAATCCGGATAATATGGATGGTGTATTTGTATCTTTCCCTGAAAGAGATCAAATACCGGAACAAATCAATGAGCAATTAATCGTTGAGTTGTATTCTAAATAACATTTTTTGCTTGTTAATTCAAGCTGTTTGAACATTCTGAAAAAGCAATAATAATATATGGCTATATTAAACTTCCAGAAGCCGGAAAGAATTCTACTTCAAAAAGGAGCAGACGATTTTGAGGGAATATTTGAGTTCAAACCTTTAGAACCAGGTTTCGGACAGACAGTTGGTAACTCTCTTCGTAGAGTGCTACTTTCTTCCTTAGAAGGCTTCGCTATTTCTGCTATTCGTATTGCAACTGTTGATCATGAGTTTTCTTCTATCCGTGGTGTCGTCCAAGATGTAGTCGAGATTATCTTGAACTTGAAACAGGTTCGTTTGAAGCATATTATTGCTGATGAAGAAGTTGCGAGTGAAAAAATCTATTTGACGATCAGTAATAAAACGGAGTTCAGAGCAGGGGATATTGAAGAACATACTAATGTGTTCAAGGTGATGAACCCTGAGTTGTTGATTTGTGAAATGGAGCCCTTCGTTAATCTGGAGATGGAATTGACTGTAACAAGAGGTAGAGGTTATGTACCTTCAGAAGAAAATATGCCAAAAGACGCCCCTATCGGCGTAATTCCGATGGATGCTATCTATACGCCTATCAAAAATGTTAGTTACAAAGTCTCTAATACCCGTGTAGGACAAAGAACAGATTACGAAAAATTGGTTATCGAAATCAAAACGGATGGTACAATCCACCCTGACGAGGCGATTCAAGAAGCTGCTATGATTATGATTAAGCATTTAATGCTTATCACTAATACAGAAATTGAATTAAATACGCCTTCAAGCCAAGATGACGATGTAGTAGATGAGCATATCTTACATATGCGTAAGTTATTGAAAACATCATTAGAAGACCTTGACTTATCTGTTCGTGCATACAACTGCTTGAAAGCAGCTAAAATTAATTCTCTCGGTGAAATGGTGTCTTACGACACACATGAGTTATTGAAGTTCAGAAATTTTGGTAAGAAGTCATTAGTTGAAATTGAGGAATTGTTGGTAGAGAAAGGATTGACTTTTGGTATGGATTTATCAAAGTACAAATTGGATGAAGATTAATATCTTTTTAATAAATCAAGATGTAAGATAAGCTGAAACTTATCTTACATTTTTTTTGTAAATCAAATGTAGTAACCAGTTATCTTTTAATAGGTGCTACGATGTTAAAACTATAATTAAACAATGAGACACGGTAAAAAATTCAACCATCTCGGAAGAAAGAAAGGGCATAGAGAAGCATTGCTTCGTAACCTTACTATCTCTTTGATTGAACACAAGCGTATTTTTACAACTTTAGCAAAAGGTAAGGCACTACGCAAATTTGTCGAGCCAATCATTACCAAAGCAAAAGCAAATACAACACATGCCCAAAGAGTAGTATTCAGCTATTTACAAAATAAAGAGGCTATAAAAGAAATTTTTGGTTCTATTATTGTAAAAGTAGGAGACCGTCCTGGTGGTTATGTCAGAATTATTAGAACTGGTACACGTCAAGGTGATAATGCCGAAATGTGTATGGTCGAACTTGTTGATTTCAATGAAACAGCATTGAATAGAGTAGAGGGTGAGGATACAGGGGCTAAGAAAACTCGTCGTAGCCGCCGTAAGAAATCTACGGAAACAACAACAGTACAGGAAACTGCAACTAATGCAGAAGAAGGTGCTGATGAAAATAAGGAAGATTAATGATAGTCATTCAATTGACATATCATTTCTAATATAATGTAAAGGCAAGAATCCTAATGGGTTCTTGCCTTTCGTATAAATTGTGGATTTACCGCGAATAAAAGTCGTATAATTCCCTTTTTATCGGTTTTAATTTCTATTACTTTTGCACTCAATAAAGTTAAGCTAATGAGTAGTTTTAAGAGCCAACCGGCAATTTTATTATTGGAAGATGGAACTGTTTTCAAAGGAAAGTCAGCAGGAAAAATTGGTACGACAACTGGTGAAATCTGTTTTAATACAGCAATGACTGGTTATCAAGAGGTTTTTACAGATCCTTCTTATTTCGGACAATTACTGATAATGACAAATGCACATATCGGTAATTATGGAATAAAAAAAGTAGAAATCGAATCTGAGTCAATCAAGATTGCAGGATTGATTGTCAAAAATTTTACGGATGAATATTCCCGACCCCAAGCAGATGCTTCTATTCAAGAATACTTAGAAGAAAATAATTTAACTGGTATTTCAGATTTGGATACAAGGGCAATTGTTCGTCACATTCGAAGTAAAGGAGCGATGAATGGTATCATTTCTTCTGAGATTTTGGATATCGAAATCTTGAAGGAAAAATTAGCAGAAACACCTTCTATGGAAGGTTTGGAATTAGCATCAAAAGTGAGTACTCCAGAACCTTACGAAATGGGTAATCCTGATGCAAAATATAAGGTTGCAGTTTTAGACTTTGGTACGAAGAAAAATATCTTGCGTTCTTTTGTAGAAAGAGATTGTTATGTCAAGGTTTTTCCTGCTAAAACGTCTTTGGAAGAAATGAGGAAATGGAATCCGAGCGGTTATTTTTTATCAAATGGGCCCGGCGACCCTGCTTCAATGGATTATGCTGTTGCAACTACAAAAGCTATTTTAGAAGAAAATAAACCAATGTTTGGTATTTGCTTAGGACATCAAATTTTGGCACTTTCTACTGGCATCCCAACGTATAAAATGCACAATGGACATCGTGGAATTAACCATCCTGTAAAAAACTTACTAACAGGGAAAGGTGAAATTACGAGTCAAAATCATGGTTTTGGGGTGAGTCCAGAAGCGATAGAAGCGAATTTGGACATAGTAGAAATTACACACAAAAACTTGAACGATGGAACAATCGAGGGTATCAGAATCAAAGGAAAAAGGGCATTTTCGGTACAGTATCATCCCGAATCTTCACCTGGACCACACGATTCTCGTTATCTTTTCGATGATTTCGTCCAGTTAATGGAAGAGTCACTAACTTAAATTTAGTTTCTGATGATAGATAATTGGTGATTTTATATAAATTGTCATTATACCATGAGAGCTAATAATAAAAACTAATAGGGTAGTACAGCGATGTTTTACTCAATAAAAGATTTAAGATTTAAAAATATTTGTTTAGAAAATTGAAATTCAGATTGGAATATAAATTCGTTTTTATTCATTATTAATTTCAAAAAAAAACTAACAGCAAGATGAGTATTATTACAGAAGTTAGTGCAAGAGAGATTTTGGACTCTCGTGGAAATCCTACGGTTGAGGTAGATGTTATCACGGAAAACGGTATTGTTGGACGTGCAGCTGTACCTTCTGGTGCTTCGACTGGTAAATATGAAGCAGTTGAACTGCGTGATGGCGATAAAAGTCGCTACGTTGGTAAAGGTGTTTTGAAAGCCTGTCAAAATGTAAACGAAATCATCGGTGAAGAATTAATTGGATTCTCAATTTTTGACCAAGTCGGAATTGATAATTTAATGATTGCACTTGATGGAACGGAAAATAAAAGTAAATTAGGTGCAAATGCTATTTTAGGTGTTTCTATGGCAGTTGCGAAAGCGGCAGCCTATGAAGTTGGACAACCATTATATCGTTATATCGGAGGTGTAAGTGCAAACGTGTTGCCTGTGCCAATGATGAATATCTTAAACGGTGGTTCTCATGCGGATAATAGCATTGATTTCCAAGAGTTTATGATCATGCCTGTCGGTGCACCGACTTTTCGCGAAGCATTAAGAATGGGTACGGAAGTCTTCCATACGTTGAAAGAGGTATTGAAAAAGAAGGGTTATTCTACTAATGTTGGTGACGAAGGTGGTTTTGCTCCAAATATGAAATCGAATAAAGAAGCAATTGAAACGGTTTTACAAGCGATTGAAAAGGCAGGTTATAGACCAGGCGAAGATATTTATGTCGCAATGGACGCTGCTGCTTCTGAATTTTATAATGCAGAGGAAAAAGTTTATCATTTCCACCAATCAACTGGTGAAAAATTAACTTCTGATGAGATGGTCGGATATTGGGCAGAGTGGGTGAAAAATTATCCAATTTTGTCAATTGAAGACGGTTTAGACGAAGATGACTGGTCAGGTTGGGCTAAACTGACGGCTGCTTTGGGCAATAAAGCTCAGTTAGTTGGTGATGATTTATTTGTTACTAATACAAAACGTTTGCAACGTGGTATTAACGAAAAATCGGCAAATTCAATTTTGATTAAAGTAAATCAAATTGGTACTTTAACAGAAACGATTCAAGCTGTAGATATGGCTAATCGTAATGGTTTTACAAGTGTTATGTCACACCGTTCTGGTGAAACTGAAGATACAACTATTGCTGATTTGGCGGTTGCATTAAACACAGGTCAAATCAAAACAGGTTCAGCTTCTCGTTCTGATAGAATCGCTAAGTACAATCAATTGTTACGAATCGAAGAGGAATTAGGTGAAACGGCAATTTATAACGGGAAGAATGTTTTACGTTATTAAAATATATGCTTTTATCTTTTACTTCAAGTAAGGATATAAATTTAGAAATAATAAAAAGGGTTTTGCCGAAAGGCAAAGCCCTTTTTTCGTGATAGATAATTAGTTGGGACGACGATGAAACTTATGCGGTCAAAACTTTCATTCATACGTTACAAAAAAACATCATTAAATAATTTTTTGCGATTCTTTACAGCACGAATTTAAAATGCGATTTTATAAATCGGATTCCTTAGTAAGGGAATAGGTTATTTGTTTCCTGTTCCCTAAGTTCGTTCATTTGGTTAATGACTTCTATCGCCTGTTGTTTTTTAATTGCTTTAAATACGGTGTGAATTTTTCTATGAAAATATCTTGACATAAATAATGATAGACTTGCTTCAAATCTTTTCGTTTATTTAAACGAGTAAAGGGAAACAATAATTTTATAAATCAAATTATCGTTAGTACGCTCAACTTTTTCCTTTTTTAAAATCTTTCCAAATTTACACAATTCTGTTAAGCAAGTTTTCAATCTTTCAATTTTATAGTTTTAGTTACTATTTTTGTAGGCTGTTTTACAAGAAGAGTCAGGAGACAAGTATTAAGTGTCAGAATAGGTTGAACGACTCTGAGACTTAATACTTGCTTCCTGATTATCAAATAAAAAAAATGAAAGTAACAGAACATATAGCGAAAGCGGACGGAGAAACGTTGATTTCTTTCGAGATTTTACCGCCAATGAAAGGTGGCAGTATCCAGACGATTTTTGATACGCTTGACCCTTTGATGGAGTTCAAGCCGCCTTTTGTGGACGTGACGTATCATCGGGAGGAGTTTTTGTATAATAAGCGAGAAAGCGGTTATTACGAAAAAACGGCGATTCGTAAACGTCCGGGAACGGTCGGAATCTGTGCAGCAATTATAAATCGTTATCATGTAGATGCTGTACCACACTTGATTTGCGGCGGTTTTACAATTGAAGAAACAGAAGATGCGTTGATTGATTTGAGTTTTTTGGGTATCAATAATGTCTTGGCACTCAGGGGCGACGCTCGAAAATTTGAAGGCAAGTTTATTCCCGAAAAGGGTGGACATTCGTATGCAGATGATTTGGTCAAACAAATGACATCCATGAATGCAGGGAATTACATTGACCCCAGTGTGATTAATGGGGAAGGTACGGATTTTTGTATTGGTGTTGCGGGTTATCCCGAAAAGCATTTTGAAGCACCGAATATGGAAAACGATTTATATTTTTTGAAACAAAAAGTGGATGCTGGTGCGGATTATATCGTTACGCAAATGTTTTTTGATAACTCAAAATACTTCGATTTTGTAACGGCTTGTCGTGCGATGGATATTAACGTTCCGATTATTCCAGGACTAAAGCCTATCACGAAAAAATATCAATTAAATTCGTTGGCTCGTTTGTTTTCCATAGATTTGCCACAAGATTTGGCTCTCGAAACTATGAAGGCGAAAGATGACGCTGCTCGTCGTCAAATTGGTATAGAATGGTGTATTATGCAATCTAAGGAATTGAAAGAAAAAGGTGCTCCATGCTTACATTATTACACAATGGGTGATGCTGATACGATTAGACGAATTGTGAGCGAAGTCATGTAAACTGAGTTGAAAAAGGATCGGACGCACGGTCGTAAAAAGCGTCCGACCCTTACACCACAAAATCAATAAAATCAATTAATCAATCAAAAATGTTAGATGTAGTTTTACCTTGTTATAATCCCTTGCCTGATTGGGAAAAGCGGATTGTTGATACCGTTCAAACCTTGGAAAAGCGGTTGAAGGGTGTGGAGGTGTTTCTTTATATCGTCAATGACGGTTCTTCCCAAAATATTAACCCCGAAGCGGTTGCCTATATTCAGCAACATGTTTCTAATTTCAAATTTATTGAATACACGAAGAATCAAGGGAAAGGCTATGCGTTGCGACAAGGCGTTGCAGCGGCTAAAAACGACATTTGTATCTATACGGATATTGATTTTCCTTATGAAATCGAAAGTTTTTTGGCGATTTTCGAAACGCTGAAAAATGCTGATATTGCGATTGGTGTGCGAGAAACGAAGTATTACGAACATGTTCCGAAGGTTCGTGTTTGGATTTCTAAAACGCTAAAATGGCTAATTCGTAACTTTTTACGCCTTCCTGTTTCTGATACGCAATGTGGTTTAAAGGGTTTTAATCAAAATGGAAAAAAGGTATTTTTGGAAACAACAATTGACCGTTATCTTTTTGATTTAGAATTCGTTTTTTTGGCTGCCAAACAAAAAGTATTAAGTTTGAAACCAGTTGTGGTTGATTTACGCCCAGGTATTGTATTTTCTAATATGAATTTTAAAATTTTGATTCAAGAAGGTCGGAGCTTTATGAAAATATTTATTCGAAGTTGGTTTTAGTCCACAGGTAACAACCGATTGAAATGCAACCCTAATGTTTCAAATCTCCATTAAAAAAATCCTTTTATCTTTGGGTTTTTGTATTAATAATCCTCTACTAAAACCAAAACATGGGACAATTAACACCTTCGCTGATTCTTGCCGTTATAGGCGGTTATTTTTTGATATTAATTGCGGTATCGTATTTCACAAGTAAAGGCTCATCGGATAATGCCAATTTTTTCGTTGGTTCAAAACAATCACCGTGGTACGTCGTAGCGTTCGGAATGATTGGTGCTTCGCTTTCTGGCGTGACGTTTATTTCGATTCCTGGCGTAGTCGGGAAAATGAGTGGTGGCAATATTGATTTTTCTTATATGCAAGTTGTTTTCGGCTATTTGTTAGGTTATCTTTTAATTGCCAATGTTTTGCTACCAGTATATTATCGCCTAAATTTAACCTCAATTTATACCTATCTTGAAAAACGATTTGGCGTTTCGGCTTACAAAACTGGGGCTGCATTTTTTATTTTATCCCGTGTAATCGGAGCATCATTTCGATTATATTTGGTGGCAATTGTTTTAGATACCTTCGTTTTGGGCATAGAACCCTTTAATGTTCCGTTTGAAATTACGGTTATTGTGACGATACTTTTGATTTGGCTTTATACTTTCCGAGGCGGTATTAAAACGATTATTTGGACGGATTCGCTCCAAACTTTCTTCATGTTGGCGGCTGTTATTTTGACGGTTTTAGCGATTGGTAATGAAATGAATCTAAGTGTCGGTGGCTTGATTTCGGAAGTTCAAAATTCGGATTATTCCCAAATGTTTTTCTTTGAAGGCGGTTGGTCAGACCCAAATAATTTTTTCAAACAGTTTTTTAGTGGTGCGTCTATTGCTTTTGTAATGACGGGTTTAGACCAAGATATGATGCAAAAAAATCTAAGCTGTCGCAACATTAAAGATGCTCAAAAGAATATGTATTCGTTGAGTATTGTTTTGGTTTTCGTTAATTTATTGTTCTTAGCTTTGGGAGCGTTATTATATATTTATGCTAACAATCAAGGCATCGCAATACCCGAAAAAACAGACCAACTTTTTCCAAATATCGCTTTAAATCAACTTTCACCAATCGTTGGAATTTTATTTATTTTAGGCTTAATCGCTGCTGCATACTCCAGTGCGGATTCTGCTTTGACCGCTTTGACGACTTCTTTTTGTATTGATTTTTTAAATTTTGAAAAAAAGGAAGATGTCAACGCTCCAAAACATCGAAGCACAAGAACTTTCGTTCACATCGGTTTTTCGATTTTATTGGTTGTTGTTATCATCACTTTCAAACAATTAAATAATGATTCGGTCATCAATGAAGTTTTCAAAGTTGCAGGTTATACTTATGGGCCACTTTTAGGTTTATACGTTTTTGGGTTTTTTACTAAATTCAAAATAAATGATAGTTTAGCACCGCTCGTTTGTATTCTTTCACCAATCCTTTGCTACGTTTTAAGTACGTATTCGGATACCTTATTATTTGGTTACCAATTCGGTTTTGAATTATTAATCTTAAATGGTTTATTGACGTTTTTCGGTTTGTGGTTGATTCGGAATGGGAAGATGGAAGGAATTGTGGAGTAGGAGATGAATTATTAAAAAACGAAAAAAGCGTTGTTGATTTTTAAAATCAACAACGCTTTTTTTAGCATTAAAACCTTATGTGCTTCGCAAAGCCTTTACTTTTTTGTGTTTAAAATTTACTTTGCAAATCGAAAATTCAAAGCAGAACGAACACCGATAAATCCATTATTATTTTTAAAAGGATTCGCAACATCAGTTCCCCAATTAACACGACCACCGATTGTCCAAGAAAGATTTTTATTCAAATACAAATCATAATCAACTCCTGCGGTGATGCCTAATTCTGTTTGAGTTGCTACGGCTTGTGGCTCGACAAATGGTGAAGGCTCGCTAATAATATTAGCCGTTTCCAAAAATGCAGTTTGAACACCAAAAACATAAGAAATCGCAGCGGGTTTTCTACTTGAAATTTCATTAGTGCGGTATTTCATCGTAACTGGCACAGCGTAATAATTCAAATTGATTTTATCACCATTTTTAGAATTGGTATAAGTTTGATTTTGATTTACATAATTCAAACCCGTTTCAATTGATAATTTTGGTGACATTTGATAACCCAAACCGAGTCCGAAATTAGTACCTAAAGTCGTCAATTTATAATTTGCATTTTCGCCCATTACGCCCTCTTTCATGCTATTATTAAACATAAAAGAATTACCTAAAGCGGCATTTGCGGAAACGTAAAAACCTTTGAAATTAAATACTTGTGGTGCTAAATTACTACGATTGAATCGAATGCCTGCGTGAGTTATACTTGCATCTGGTTTACCTTGCAAACTCAAATAAAGTAAAGATATATTGTTTTGTGCGATAGCGTCAGTTGTCTTTGGACGCCGAATTTTGCCATCCAAATCAATTGGTTCATTTGCAGCATAAACATCTTCCATTTTTTTATTATTCAATGGGTTCAATTCTTTTTCCTGTTCTTTCGTCAAGGTATCGACTTTAGATTTTGACTCTTTTTCTTCTGTCTCCCAATATTTTAAGTCAAACAATTCCTTACTTGGAATTCTTGATTTATCACCATTTTTAAGTCTGCGAGCGATTTCATTTACATTTATCGTTGCTTCGGTAGGATAATTCGCATAAATGGCATTGCCACCTTTCGCCGTATTTTCAGCATTATTGTAAGGCGAATTAATAACGCTTTGCTGCGTTTTTTTACTTATTGGAATAGTGGCTTCCGAGGGATCAATCACTGCAATTTGATTGTTTTCTAACAAGTCATCGACCGAAGTTTCTACGATTTCTTGTTCTGTAAGCGATTGATTATTATGATTATTAGGGTTTTCTATTGTAACTTTTTGTTGAGCAAAATTCTCTTTATCCGACCACTCAAATTGTTGGGCAAACATATAAACGGTAATTCCAACCAATAATATGGCTGCAATTTTACTCAACTGTACGAATACATTACGAACCGTAAGACTAAGCGGCAACTCAGGCTGGATACGTCCCCAAACTTCTGGCGAAGGTTGTCTTTCGTAATTTTCAAGTGCGTTTTTAAATAGCTGATCCGTTTCGGTCAAAGGCAAACTGCTTTCTATCTTATCCCACATATTTGAAGGTGGAGCAGCTTCATAGTTATTACCAAAGGCATCTTGAAACAATTTATCAATATCGTATTGGTCTTTATTCATAAGTAGTTATTATGCTTGAGATTCAACCATTTTTTTAAGAATATTCCTGGCTCTTGCCAATTGTGATTTAGATGTTCCTTCCGAAATACCCATTATTTCAGATATCTCTTTATGAGCATATCCTTCAATCACATAAAGGTTGAAAATAGTACGGTAACCGGGTGAAAGTTGTTGCACTAATTTCATTAAGTCTTGCGTCGCCAAATTATCAGTCGCTTTCTCACTGATATGTCGAACCACAATATTGGGTTCTAATTCAGCATGTCCACTATGATTGACGGATTTTCTGTAATGTTCGATGGCGGTATTAATAAATATTTTTTTAATCCAACCTTCAAACGACCCGTCACCTCTGAATTTATCCATACTTCGGAATATTTTAATAAAACCTTCTTGAAGAATATCTTCAGCGTGATGATAATCATTAGCATAACGTAAACAAATACCGAACATTCGAGGAGAAAAATAATCGTACAATAGCCTTTGATGATCTGCTCGACCATTAATACAGCCTTGACGAAGCTCTTGTTCCGAAATGCCTATTGAATGAATATTTGTAACCATGCGTTTTATATATTTAAGATAAAGCTACTATTTTTCTTATTGATTTATAAGCTCATTGAGGTGATTAAATAATAATCTGACCGCTTTACCTCGATGACTAATCTTATTTTTTTCGTCGGCAGCCATTTCAGCAAAACTGATGTCATAACCCTCGGGAATGAAAATTGGGTCATACCCAAAACCTTTTCCACCGCTTTTTGCTTCCGCAATATGTCCCTTTGCAATCCCTTCAAAAAGTGTTTCCTTACCGTCAATAATTAAAGCTATAACGGTTTTGAATTGTGCTTTTCGATTATTTTGACCTTTTAATTTCTTTAAAACCAAAGCTATATTATCTTCTGAATCTCTTTGTTCGCCAGCGTAACGAGCGGAAAAAATACCAGGCTCACCATTCAAAGCCTCAATTTCCAATCCTGTATCTTCCGCAAAACAATTGACTTGATAATTTTCGATAACGTATTGAGCTTTCTGAAGCGCGTTACCTTCGATGGTAGGCCGTGTTTCGGGAATATCTTCCTCGCAACCAATATCCTTCAAACTTACAATATTTATACCATCGTCTAATAATGCCAACACTTCTAGGACTTTGTTCTGATTCGCAGTTGCGAATACAATTGATAGGCTCATTCTATTGTCTATATTTGAGTTATAATTTAATAAAAGCAAATATATATTAATAAACATATTATTAATAATTAATTATAACATTGTTTGGTCATGTTTGGGGCAATTGATTCATTTTTGGAAAGTTTTGTGATTCGTGATTCGGCAAATGTACAATAGCGTGAAATATCATGATAATTATGATAATTATGATAGAAAATTACCGATTACCGAATCACAAAGTAACAAGCCCCAAAATACACAAAATAACTAAATCATACTTACATTTGTGACCTTGAATCAATGAATCAACGAACTAACAAATAAAAGAATCAACAAATGAAAAGTTATCATCCGAGCGATTTACCAATACCTCAATTACATCAATATTTGGTTGGGGCAGTTGCTCCTCGTCCGATTGCCTTTGTCAGTACTTTAGACGAAAACGGCAACTCGAATTTAGCACCATATAGCTTTTTCAATGTCTTTAGTTCAAATCCACCGATAATGGTTTTTTCTTCCAATCGTCGGGTTTCTAATAATACGACAAAAGATACGCTACATAACATTAAAACAACAGGAGAAGCTGTAATTAACGTGGTTTCCCATAGTATTGTCCGACAAATGGCGGTCGCTTCTGTGGAATTTGAATCAGGTGTGAGCGAATTTGAAAAGTCTGGCTTAACGCCAATTCCGTCTGATATTGTCAAACCTTTTCGAGTCAAAGAATCGCCCGTCCAGTTTGAGTGTAAGGTCAAAGAGATTTTGCCGATGGGCGAAAATGGTGGTGCAGGAAATTTGATTATTTGCGAAATTGTAAAATTGCACCTTTCGGAAGATATTTTGGACGAACAAGAACGCATTGACCCACAAAAAATTGATTTGGTAGGTAGAATGGGACGTGCTTTTTATACCAGAGCAAATGGTGATGCCGTTTTTAAAGTTTTTCAACCTGTTCCTAAATTGGTTATCGGTTATGATAATTTATCTGATGAGGTTAAAAATAGTACCGTTTTAACGGGAAATAATTTAGGGCAACTGGCAGGAATGTTTGAAATGCCAAAATTGGAAGACGCAAAAGCGTTATTAAAACGACCAGAAATTCAAAAATTGAGGTTTGCAGAAGATAAATATCACGCTTTACATCAATTAGTGAAAAGTGAATTGGATAAAGAGAATATTGATTATGCTGCGAAACTGTTGCTATTAAAAGATTTGATATAAATTATAAATATTTTTTGAAATATTTATAATTTATTTATAAAATATTTTTCAAAAGTACTTGCACATAAAAAAAAGGTGTCTTATATTTGCATCGCTTTAGCAAAAAAGGCAATCATGTTTGGCTCATGGTGTAACTGGCAACACGTCTGTTTTTGGTACAGAAGAGTCTAGGTTCGAGCCCTAGTGAGCCAACAAAAAGTCCTTCCAATATTTTGGAGGGACTTTTTTTTGTTTTGATACTTCATAAACGGGAATAAAAAACCTTACAGGTTTAAAACAAATATCAACGCATTTGACCCGTTGCTTAAATATTATCGTTTTTCAAATTATGGTGATAATCACCGAAATCTCAGGATAAACCCGTAACTAAAAACTCCCAACTACTTTTCCTTCTCTTTTTCAAAATAACTGCTTAATATTGCAACAGACCAATCAATAAAAAATGTTTGACGATAACGACTACATCAAGGAGCGGAGTATTTTACTCGGACAAGTCGCAGAAGCACGGGCGAGAGAAAAACGAGTTTTAGCATCAAGTCGAAACTTGAAAATATTGCTATTGCTAAGTTTAGCATTGTTACCCTTGTCGCATTGCTGGTTCGGAAAACCAGAAAAAGCACAACTTTCAGAGAAAAGTCGGGCGGTTTTAATGAATTTCAGAGAGGAACAGTTAAATACGAATTTTACGATTTTACAACAACTAATGACTCCCGATTCGACTTTCACTTATATCGTTCAAGAGGGCGATTATCCAGAATCACTTTCCAAAAAGTTTTATGGCGATACGAAGTATGCTTATATGATTATGTTGGATAATCAAATTGGCGACGATAAAAGTTTAATCACGAATGATACTTTGGTACTTCGACATAAAGCCGAAACTTTGGATAAAAGTGTTGAGTGATGAAGTCATGAAACCGTTTAACAATGAAAACTATGAAACTATCAATAATTACCGTCATTTTCGTAAGTTGTTTTTTTAATTTGGCAACTGCACAAACCAATTTTTTTCCACAAAAACATTATACAATTACGCCGATTTCTACGGATCCTGTGATTGCTATAAACAATATTTTTCAACCTTCCTTATTGCATCGCCCGACTTCAGACTTGTCCAAAGTTTTCAATATTTCCACTTATAATTACGATGATTTAGCAATTTTTTGCAAATTGGAAGTGAAAATGGAAAAAGCCGCCGGGCTTCCTGTCAAATTTCGATTGGGAGAAGTAAATTATGTCGAACAGATGGAGGGAAAACCGTATTCTATATTTTACTAAAAAAAAAGGTATAAAGATTTTAAGGCGTTTTGGTATAAAAGCGGACGATAATAAAATCAATATCATCGTTAAAACGGTCAAAACCTTAAAACCCTAAAATCTCAAGACCTTAAAACCTATACTTGATTGTATTTACAAGCCTTAAAACTAACGAATTTCAAAAATTACGAATCGCAAACATTATCGTTTTCCAAACATTTGAACTGTTTTGTGGGGCAGAATGGTATGGGAAAAACGAATCTGTTAGATGCGATTTATTATATGTGTATGTGCAAAAGTCATTTCAAAACGAGTGATAAACACATTACGAAACACGAGGCAAGTTTTTTCAGATTAGAAGCGAATTTCGTTAGTGGAAATACGAAAGAAACATTGCGAGTTGATAAAATAATCGCTAAAGTACAGGCTCGAAAAATCAAAGAATTTGAATGTAATAAGGCGGTTTATGAGCGACTTTCTGACCATATCGGACGGTTTCCCGTGGTCATGATTGCTCCAGATGATACGCTGATGGCAATGGAAGGCAGCGAGGAACGTCGTCGATTTTTGGACAACACCTTGTGTCAATTGGATAATCAATATTTGACGTATTTGATGCATTATAATAAGGTACTTTCGCAACGCAACAAACTCCTCAAACAATTTGCAGAAACCCGAACTTTTGATAAAATTTTGGTACAATCTTACGATGCTCAATTGTTGCCGTCAGCGAACTATATTCATCAAAAGCGGCAGGAATGGATGGTGGATTTTGAACCGATTTTTGTAGATTATTACAATCAAATTTCGGGCGAACGAGAAGCTGTGAAATGTATTTATCAATCAAAATTATCGGAAACGGATTTTGAAAGCCTGCTAAGTGAAACGCTTGAAAAAGATAGGATTTTGCAGCGAACGACAATGGGCGTCCATAAAGACGATTTAAAGTTTATTTTTAACGACGTGCCTGTCAAACAATTTGCCTCACAAGGGCAATTAAAATCTTATATTTTAGCACTAAAACTCGCTCAATATGAACTGTTGCGACAAGAGAAAGAGATTGCCCCAATTTTATTATTAGATGATATTTTTGATAAATTGGACGAAAGTCGTGTCCAACATTTATTAGAATTATTAATACAAAAAAAAGAATTTGGACAGGTTTTTATCACTGATACGCATGAAAATCGAGTGACGGAAATTATCGAAAAATTTGAAGTTAACTTCGGGAAGTTTATTGTTAGAAATGGGG
>Ga0306864_1000034_pt1 | contig 56582 bp, 54 predicted proteins | sample AntRauTorckE5430_FD_190448 | JGI IMG/M metagenome (GOLD analysis project Ga0306864, IMG submission 190448) | Saline lake microbial communities from Rauer Islands, Antarctica - Metagenome Torckler E5 #430 (v2) (version 2) | ecosystem: Environmental > Aquatic > Non-marine Saline and Alkaline >...
CCTAGCACCAAAAAAACATTACAGGAGTCTTGCGTATATATCATAGAAAGGCATTACCCCTGGATCTAGTTTCTACAATGCTTTCGAACACATGAACACACAGTTCAATAATTCTACGTAGATTCTACGGATAAACCATGCTAGAAAAAAGTTACGTTTTATTTTGTAACTAGGCGAAAAAAACAATTGATGCTGAAATTGTAGTAACGCACAATAGATAAAAAATCGCAACACCATCCTAATAGTGACTTTCCTTACTTCGCTCACCATTGATGCATCTTTTCGAACGCAACAGCAAGGGAGAATTAAAATCTTCATTTGAAGAGGGGATGACTCAAATGAATCCTGCAACTGAGGAAGACACTGCGCCTATGGATTCAATATCGGAGTACAGTTCAACTGGCCCTTCGGCAGATGAAGATACAGTCACTGCTGAGAATTGGACCAATCTTTATCAGTCTGATGTTGATACAAGTCTTTCCTCTCCTCCTCTCGATGAACTTATTTTTCGAAACGTGCGGATCCTAGAAAAACATATCGTCCATGTGATGGAACGGAGAGATGCTGAGATAGCTATTGAAGTAGCGATAGCTAGTAGTGGTAACGTCTCGCTCGCTGACGGACAGACCATATCTGATCAGGGTGGCGGGACTGGCGCCATTCAGATCACCTCCATACAAAAAAATGAATTAGAACTTTATGTGTCCACCATCGCCTCCAAATACGATGATGTGCTGTATCACAACTTTGAACACGCATCTCATGTATTAGGGAGCGCCGATTCACTAATTTCCAGCCTTCAACAGAAACCCAAGCGTTCTAATGAACGTGGTATTTCGTCAACCAATTCGTCTCGATTGTCAAAGGCCGTCGGTGATTCAGATGAAGATGATGAACGAAATCATATAACCACCTTTGGTCTTTCTTCATGCCCCATGACTCACTTAGCGCTTGTCTTTAGTGCCCTGATTCATGACGTAGAGCACCAAGGTGTAGGCAACAAGCAGCTAGTTGATGAACAACACCCACTAGCTACAAAATACGAAAACAAAAGTGTCGCAGAAAATAACAGCATCGACGTTGCTAAAGAACTGCTCAATGAAGATTGCTACTCTAACTTACGGGAAAGCATGTTTGGCGATCCAAACTCTGTACCAATGGTTGCGAGATATATGCTGGAAAAAGACCAAGAATTATTTTACAGTGTCATCTTAGGAACAATTCAAGCTACTGATATCTGTTCAAAAGACCGCCTTGATAGAAACAAGGCGAAGTGGATCGAAGCTTTCGAAGACGCCAACTCGAGCTCTCCCTCCCGACAATTGGACTGCTACTGCGATTCATTACTCAAGATGCAGAATCGACGTTCAAGTGCTCCATCAAGATTAAAAGTGTTTCCTGCACGGACGAGAACTCTCTCCATGACCTGCGGAACTGAGATACCAAAATGCAACGCATGCTTACTGTATGCAGACGAGTGTTATTTACAACTAGACTTTCTTAGGGCCTCCTCAGTTCTAGAGCAAATGATCCAGGCTGCAGATGTTGCTCACTCCATGCAATCCTGGCCAATTTTCATGAAATGGAATACGAAATTGTACGATGAACTCTGGGCCGCGAAACTAGCAGGGCGAGGACCTGATGTTTCTGCCAATTGGTTCAAAGGACAGATAGGATTCTTTGATTTTTATATCACTCCACTTGCTAAACGGCTACAACAATGTGGAGTCTTTGGGGAGATTGGTGGCTTGTTTTTGGACAACTTGAACAAGAATAGAGTTAGATGGCTACAGGAAGGTGAAGACCGATGCATAGATATGCACGAGAGAGTAATCAAACAGCAAGGTAACATTGGCTGCTGAACATAATAGATCATGATGTGAATTGGGAGACGCAAACCTTAATTTCAATTTTTCTCCAAATTTTACAAGAAACTTTACCGAAAAATACTTTCGAAATAAATGTCCATTAATGCTTTTCTACATTACAACACATGATTCATCTTGACTTCCTCTATTATTCAAAGGATCTCCCCGGTTTCGTTTCCGCAGCTTCCTTCTTTGTGCCAATCTTTCTGATACAATATCCCTGCCACGCAAATCCCGTTTCGAACTGGTATAGTTGCCACCACCGACATCAAAAGAACCCTCTTCATAATCAATTTTTTCCTGTTTATTTTTCATTCCATTTGGTGATTGATATATCTTCTTATTGTCTCTTCTAGTAGATCTGAAAGGATTGCCCCCCATTCCTTCCTGAAAATCAAAGCCTCCGCCAAGTGGACTTGCGTACTCATACCCACCTCCAGCCCTCCCGCTGGCTTGTTCTGCTCGTCTCCTTGCTCTTTCTATTTCTTCCTTCATCATTCCCTCACCATAGTGCATATCATAATGGTATTTAGGATCAAATGTTTTAAATCCGGGAGGTGGTTGAGGAGCGTATACTTTGCGATAGTTTGGCATAGGTCCACCGAAAACGTTGCTACTGGATTTCGAATATCCATTCAGTATTTTATCGTGCGCATTTCGTTTTGAAGTATCTAAGCATACAAGTTAGATCGTCGCAAATAAGTTGAAAAAAATTGATTTGTTTTTTGGATAGTACCATAGAGTTTATCACTGCTATATCTGACTCACCTGAAAGGACTTGATATGCTTCAGTTGCTTTCTTAAATTCGTTTCCCTTCAGCTCACACCCGTCATTTCTATCCGGATGTGATATCATTGCCATTTTTCGATATGCGTCTTTGATTTCATTTTGAGTTGCATTTCTGATGAAGGAGAAACGCGAGAGAGGAGAAACCATGTGAGTTATATAGCTTTATCATGTAATAATAATAGAATTCACGTGCAACATACAAGTTTAAATCCCAAGTTCAAAATAGCAAGTCCAAAGAAGCTGTATTACATACCGATGTATTTTCAGCACGTTGTAACAGTTTTGAATAGCAGTCATGATTCGATCTCCTATCTAGAGACCCCTGATAGCTCTCTCTAGCTACTAGAGTACATTATGGTTGAAATAGCTGTGATTCTGACTAAAAATAATGCTTAGTTTTCTTTCAGCTTTCTCCACTTCTGACCATGACCGTTATTTTCATAACCTCTTCCAACTTTGTTCATATTACCATCATCTTTTACATGATAATACGAAACTTGCAGCCATGTTTTAAATGATGATACGATACCTACATAATAGTACATCACGAAGGGGCGGGCTTAAAGCTGTGAACACGGAACTAAATAGACAGTCTTCTTAAATTCAATTTTCTGTAGAAATATTAAGATATTGTTCTCATTGCAAACTCCGTAATGGCGCTGTCTCTCTTTTGTTTTTTCTTGTTTTTGCGATTCTTCGCACCTCTCTGAATCAATGCATCCGTGCCATGAAGTCTCATATCTACATCAGGTCTTCGCTTAGGAATAAGCGCACCTCTGGCACTTCGACCTTGCTTGAGATTTGGAGGATCTTTTTTCTTCGCAGATTTTTTTTTCTTAGACTTTAATTCTGGCTTCTTACTGCCACCGCTTTTGGAGCTACCAGACTTGGTGAAACTAAATGCGTCATTGCATTGAGAAGATTGATGCTCCCGAGCCTGCGGTGGAGGACTGCACAACTTTGCTTGATTCAAGGCCGTAGTGCGCTCCCTTTTTACTTTAACAACATCAATGAGAGAAGCAAGAAGCGATCGTCTTTGTTTCGTTTCTTTATGACTATCTAGTCTATCCATAAGCTCTCGAAAGCAAAGTTGGAACAATTCAATGCAAAGATCAACACTTACGGCAGAAAGGTCCGCCTCTCCACCATCAGACCGTATCAAGACATCTTTCTTAAGTTGCGTTCTTGCCTTGTCACGAGATTTTGACGGATTGCTATAGCGATAGAGGAAGCCTAATAACATTTCAGCCGGAGAATCTCCACCTCCAAGAGACTTGTGAGCGTCGAACTATCAATTACAACCAAGGTCAGTAAGTCGATTCTATGAATAGCAAGCACACTTCATTGGATAATTTTTCATATAGACAATCGAAGGAGAGCTAAACTTACATGATGCGCAACTAAAACATAAAGCCTGTAGCTACCAAGTCCGCCAGTAAACGGTTTATCCAAATCCACTTGCTGGAGTAAAATTTTGAGAAATAAAACAACCGTTGCAAAGCTATCATATTTCTCAACGACCTTTCTCACGTAATGGGAGGTATCCATACCATTATGACCACCGAGAGCCACATCACTGTCAAATCCAAATCTTGTTGTCATGCAAATAATTGGAACTCGTGCGTTCTTTCGCACCTGGATATTCTGTGCAAATGAACTTTTCCATAGACGTTTGCCCAACAGTGACAATGCCTTTACTACCTTAGTCCTCACATTTCCAGTCGGACCAACTGTACTTCTTTTAATACCAGCGCCGCTGGATCCAAAGTCTGTATTATTGGATATGTTCAGGTCAAATCCAGAATCGTCAGCATCTTCGTGCTCGCCAAAACAACTTAAACTATCAGAAGAAAATCGATCTCGGGAGCTGGCCTTCGATCCTCTCGCAACAGATGAAGCTGCGTGGAAATCATTACCAACAGACTCGTCATTTGAGGAGCACAAATCAATAACGTTTGTATCTATTGAGGTTGAAAATCCCGAAAGACCTAATTCAGCTGCATGTTTTCGTCTATGAAATGCGTCCATTTTATCCACGTCATCATCGTCATCGCTACTATCACCGATCACGACAGGCTCGTCGCCGGTATCAAGCTTTGCAGCTAATTTCGCATCATTATCTCCGTCAGGTTGCTTCAAACCTTGACGATCAATAACAAAATCAACTACTTCGTTTGGAGATACATTTGAATTACTCGCTGTTACATCAGATACCTCCTCCTCAAATGGTAACTTCTCTTCACTTGGGACCCCTGTCCTATCAATGACGAATAACAACTCATCCGATTTTTTCTCTTCGCCTTCTTTTTCCTCTGCATTATTGTGCCTGCTACCAGTTTTAGTGTCGGTTGCCAAATCTACTTCCTCCAAGACCTTCTTCCATTCTTCCTTCCTTTTGTTTTTGCCTTTGGAATTCTTTGAAACATTACTCTTTAGATTCTGCATGGTTCTCAGTAGAGAACTATGACTCAACACAGTTCCACTCTTTTGGCCGAAGATATATTCTTCCTTTTCACCCTGGCCTTTCCACGCATTCTCCTCTTCAGTTTTCACAACGTTCCATAGAGCTAAATCAATATCGCTTTGAAATGTGCAAACGTCCAACGTTGCATAGCTTCCAAACTGTTGAACATTGACTTCTTCATGCCATAGAGTATGGCATAAGTTTGTAATAAACTCAACAACGCTATTTCTTGCACCTATTTCATCAGGAGTCAGCCTAATATACTCTGTGAACGATTCCAATTCATGTTGCAACGACGAAATAGTTGATTGAGGTAATGCATAATAGGAAGATGGGAGTATTTGATTTTTCTTCGACGGAATTGAATGACCTTCACCCGGCAGAGATCCTCCAGGACCAGATAAACTCCAAGGGACAGTCGAGGGTGAATGCTCTGGCAATTGTATTACTTGCTTTTTTTTCCAACCCTTTTTCGAAGGTCCTGGAATACCATTAACTTTTTTCTGTCGAATACTCTGCGAGAGTTTGCTTTTGCTCTTTGCCAGACGAAGTGCATTCTTTCCACTAATTCCATTCGCTTTCAGATACTTGAGTTTATCCTTTCGAGACTGATCCTTTGAGTCTACAGGTTGCACGTTGTAGGGCGATTCAAAGTACGAAATATCTTTTCGAGATCTTTGCCTAGTGTTGTAATGAATTGGCTTGTGGGGTGGCTTCTTCACTTTTAGGGATTTCTTTACCATGATAGATTACTGCCGAGACGATGTTTGCCACTTGCCAGATGTTTGTATAATACAGTAGTAGTAGTTATATCTGATTCGGTCTCTTCAATGTCGAGAAGATATGTATATGCCGTAGGCTGAGAATTGAAACCAGTTGTTTGCTTAGTTTTTGAATAGCAATTGACTTTTACGCTTGAATCTGCTTGAATTAGTTCCCAAAAGCCTTAATACTAATGAACACCACCAAGCCAGCTATGTGCTATATACTATGTAGCTAGCTCTCTAGAGCAGAAGCAACGGACGTGGTTTGGCTTTTGATCAACTCTCGTTCTCTCTTCTTTTATCTCGCCTTTTTTCTGCCTGCGACCTGCATTTCAACCAATCATTTTCATTGGAATTTGTAGGCCTCATTCTCGCGGAATAAAAATACCAAAGCTGCCGCGGTCTCATCACTGCTCAAATTGGAAATGTGGCAGAAGAATGTGGCTCCAGAAAACAACCTCCTCCAGCCAACAGCCATTATACAATACTATGGTATTGTATATGCGACTATGTGGTGATTTTTAAATGCCGATTTTTACCATTTACTTGCGGGCGCAGCTTAATCAAAATGTGACAGGAGAAGTAAGACTAGTACTGTACCAGGAGATGGAGTGATGTTGAGCTGATGATAAGAACACGAGAAATGATAACTACAGGTCCTCCCATTCGGTGGTTAAAATTATTAGAAAACTCAACCACCTCCTGTTGTCCACCCTACTCTTCAATCTAAAGTATTATTCTCTAATAACTAATAAATGAGTTCTCTATTCTAACTAGCAGAATTATTTTAGAGTGTGAACATACCTACGGTTAGTCATGGTCAAATCGGTAATATCTTGACCAATCCTTTTTGGATGGGGTTGGTTGGGGATGGGTGTTGTGGCGCTCAAATGATCCCTAAGTCGTATCCCGGTAAGGATTTGGTGATTGGGTTGTTGCCTATGGAGGCAAAGTCAGCTTATCATTGCTTAATATTGAACTATTCCAGTCGCATTGCGGCGACTGGAGGAAGGAAAAAACATTACACCAATTGTCCAAATGGCGCGAAGGTCATGCTTCCACGACACATAAGGTTAATAAAAAAACAGTTGATGGTAAACAAATGTACACAACATGGAAAAGAATGCCTAATGGGGTTTGTATGTACTTATCACCCCCCTCGCATGACGCGGTCATCATCAACCGAGCGTCGTGCGTAGGTATCTCACGTTTCCAAAAAATGAGAAGGATCTTGGATCTTACTCTAGCTAGATATTGGATATTGGATGACATCACTTCTTTTTCCTGCTGCTGCGCCGAAAAAGAAACCATATCTTCTTCTTCAACTCTCCTCACATTCAGATAACATATAGTTAGTTAATATGTTTACTATCAAGGCATCACATCTCATACGCAACTTCATCAATGTAAACAGGAAGAATGCTGTCATCAAGAATGATATCATCAAAAGATCCTTTATGATGAGTGCAAATCTTCAAGCACCTGCTATAGTCATCCCATCAGAAAACGCAGATCCGGCCATGAAGACTTACAAGTACTGGAATCGTGAAGAGCATGCGAGAAAGGGACGATACGATTATCTCATCAAAGTTTCACCCGAATCGATTGTCAAAGAGGCAAAGATTCTAAATCTTTCCGATCCTGATGATGAAGCGAACGAAGGTTTGTTTGAGAGACTACCTTTTGGCGCAACTATCCTCAAGACCGGTACTAAGCTAACTGACTTTGAAGACATTGGCATTCAGGAACCAAACGTTGTTTTTGTTTCTCCAAGTTGTCCAAAGGCTAGAAAGCAGCTTCCATTGGTTTTGGCCCGCTATCCAAGCATCGAATGGGTTCACGTGCGTTCTGCAGGGATTGACTTTGTTGTTTCAGACGAGTTGGCTGATCTCCCTGTGACCATTACAAATGCCAAAGGACAGTTTAGTAGTTCTCTAGCAGAATACACAATGATGGCTTGCTCTTATTTCGCCAAGGACTTGCCGAGGCTGATGAAGCAAAACAAGGCAAAGAATTGGGAAAAATACGACGTCGAAGAACTTCGAGGAAAGACGTTGGGGATTGTCGGCTATGGTGATGTTGGACGCGCATGTGCAAAACTTGCTCATGTCTATGGTATGAAGATTATCGCATTACGCCGCAATCCGAAACTCTCTGCCCAGGACCCTTACTGCTCCGCTGTCTATGGCACCGACAAAAAGGGTTTGAACAGGTTGATGGGAGAATCTGATTACATTGTTTGTTCAGCACCTTCTACTGTGGAAACAAGAGGAATGGTCAATGCAGAAGCATTCAAGGCAGTTAAAGACAATGCTGTCTTTATTAACCTTGGACGAGGACCCGTGATTGACGAGGAGGCGTTGACGAATGCTTTGAAAAGTGGGAAGCTGAGAGGAGCAGCATTAGATGTCTTCACCGAGGAGCCACTTCCTGCAACTAACGAATTGTGGGATTTGGAAAATGTATTGATTTCTCCTCACAATATGGATCAAACCTCTACCTTCATGCATGAAGCAACCGAGTTTTTTGTTTTTGAGAATTTGCCCAGATTTATTTGTGGAAAAGACTTACTGAATCCTGTGAACGCTGGTTTGGGTTACTAGGCAGATGCAATTATTGTCTTTTTCGTAACAAGCGACAAGATGGGATCGCCGTGAGAAATATAGACTCGACACAATTGTTCTAATCGCATCAAATAAGCATTTCAATTTTTAACTGTTGTTGCCATTAATTTAGATTTCTATTGTTTGTTACACACTACCATAATCTTTCGGGACGAGCTTAACGAGTGTATTGAGTTGTCACGATGGCGAGGTGATTTAATTACGTATTGACCCTCCAATGCAAATTCGATACGACCGGAATAAGTAGTTCTGAGGCTTGATATCTTATACAATCAGCCTCTATTTCTTTTCTAAAAGTAGAAAGGTTCATCGTCTTTTCCCCATTGACGATGATGAAGTCAATTACTCTCTGTGGATCCCACGAATCCGTCTCGCCAGTTGCATATCCTTTGGCATAATTGTAACTCTTTTAGCATGAACCGCACATAGATTACAATCTTCAAACAAACCGATTAAATGAGCTTCTGATGCTTCTTGTAGTGCCAGAATGGCACTCCCTTGCCACCGGTACGGATGTCGCGTAAGAGTCATCTGTATTTCACGGACGAGGCGCGCAAATGGCAATCGACGGAGCAGGAGGTCCGTAGATTGTTGATAGGCCCTAATTTCTTTTAGAGCCCTTTCACCTATTGAATAGGGTATCGTATTTGAGTAGGGCATGGCAATGCAAGCAAAGACCACGATAAATTAAGTTCCCACAGAACATTCTATAAACGTGAAACTAGATGAAGTCTATTTACCTGGCCTCATGCGGCGTTTCTTTCTTGCCGAAGCTGCAACTCGTGGTCTAGGTCTATTGGACGGATCTGCTACATTTCGGCGTGCTGTCTCTTTTGTGCGTGCCATATTGTTGAGTTCCTCTTCTTGGCGTTATGTTTGTGAGTTTGTACCTTATCTCTGTGAGATGAATGAGCGAGGATTGAAATGAGCAGGCAAGCAAATGGGCAGACAGACAGCAGACAGACATCATGAGAGCGACGGGACCACGCGCATTAAATAATATGTCACAAAAAACACACAAAAGATGAGAAAATCTACACAGACAAAGCAGCACACCTTCATCAAAAAGCTTGAGCTGATAAAGCATTTTATAATGTACAATTGACAATACACTTGATGTTCCTTTCATCTCTTCAATCTTTTAGACTTCATTTCTTTTGAAATCATGGCCTGAATATGGAAAGGTAGTTCCGCCAAAACATTGGGGTCAATCTCCTCACTTTGGTAGATGAATGATTTTTTTTTCTCATTTCCGTGACAGTCAGTCTTCTTCGACGCTAGTGATTTTTTATCGATTTTGTCAAGGTGCTGCGAAGATGATGAGGAATTTGAGGAGAGCCAGTTCCTCATTGGAGACGATACCATTTCCCTCTTCTTCATAGAAAATCCACCTATTCTCTTCATATTAGCTACTCTGATTTCAGACTGAATAGAAGCAGGCAATTGAGATAGCACCGAAGTATCAATTCCATCAGAGTTGGTTGTACTAGATACATCACATATGTTCTTCACAGTATTTGTTTTAGTCTTCGCTTCCTCAGAAGCAGCCGAAATATTAGGGGTTGTAGTCGAGTCCTCGTTTGGAGGCATTTCACTCACACGTTCATTTGACTTTTTCTTCTTTACCTGGTTTTGATGATACGATGTGGAATTTTTCTTGGGTGGAGTGAAGGAATTCGGTTTTAACGATGACTGTGCACCTTTACGAAAAAATCCTGCGATTGAAGCTTCACCGCTCGCAACTTCATAAAAGTTTGACGCAGTAATAGTGAGGCCCTGTATTGTACAGTCATCCTGGAAGACAAATTGTCGGTATAGACATGTTGCTAAAGACAAGTATGCTTCATGCGATAATTCTGAGGGTGCTTTGATTGACTTTGAAGAATGTGACTGAGAACCATCACGTTTTATCGACAAAGACACAAGGCTTGCTAGTCTTTTATTCTCTTCAAAATCTATCATCAAGCGTTCCAGTAACCCCCCAACAAGTTCAGATAGCCAATTCACGATTACTTGTTCATTTGATGAAGATAAGGCAAGCGCCCCCCGAAACGATTTACCAGAAGACATCGACTTTTCCACTGTTCGTTCTGACACTGTTTCCATACACACGCCCCTAGCAATGGCGTATAAAAACTCAGCTACTGGCCTTTCAACTTCTGCAGATGGGGGACATTGTTTCTTCAATATTGTCAATGGAACTTTTGATAAGTCTCCAATTGTTGCCACAGATATGCTTTCCATGATAGATTCACCAAACTTACCGCCCAGGCCGCGTATTCGTGACAAAGGCATCGGATGAAAAAGTTCCCGCAGTGATCCTTCATCAGTTGGGTTAATGATTGTTTGCCTATTTGGTTTCTTCAGCCCAGAAGCTAATTTTGCGAGAGTTTTATTGGATGAAATGCCTGCTGAAAGTGTGAACACATCACACTCATTCGTTCTAAAACTAGTCCTTACTGCATTTCTCGCCTTTGCTGACAAAGACGAACCGCACGCAAGATGCAGTTCAATGGAGGTCCATTGGCTCAATGGTCTATTCCACCATTGATCACTTCCTATATCTAGAGTCTTCTCAAGTATCTGAAATTTTGATCCCAGACGGATATCAGTTTTAGATAACTGATTCGCAGCACGGGCTACGTTTGAGAGCACCTCAATGCCTCCAATTGTTGTACATTCTTTTGCATGGTTTATTACATCTTTCCACAGCTTAAGACCGGCATCTTTGTTTGACTCCGGATCTGAATTGAGATTGTAATCGGAGCAACCACTCTTTTTTTGGAACGAAAGGAGAATATTTGTCATTCGATTCGTTATGGTTGACATATCAATATAAATTTCATCAATCGAAGCCTTTTCTACAATGATTTCTGCTCGTTTGGTGACGTAATTCGGGATTTTGGTATCATTCACAATAGACGAAATGAGTATCTCCATCACTCTACTACTTGCATATCTATACATGGTAAGATCTGCTTTGCTTCGCTTTACTGGAACCTGAACAATATACAACTCAGGACATTTCTTTATTGCATCAATACCACGATCCTGCCTTTTCACACCCATGGATCTTGCTTCATAGGAAACTGCAATCATTGAACCATTGCTGTCCCTGTTCAGTGCTTTAGATATGCCTGCTTCTGCCGGTTTTGCAACTAAGCGCTTCTCAATATCACTTGAATGGGTGTGTTCTAATCTACCATGTGGATTATACTGTGAAACAGCCACAGCTTTTTTGTGCAAGCTTGGATTGAGTTCCCTTTCGCATGCCACGTAAAAAGCATCGAGATCAAAATGCGCTATTGTACGCTGGTGATGGTTATCGTCAAGGATCATTTATATTTTATATGTGAGTGTCGTGGAGATTGCCAACTAGAGAGGAGAAGGAGTTTTTCAATGGATAGACTCAGAGATCACAATTCCTCTTCCGTACACAGTACTGGTAACCCGTGTTTCCTAACTGCCCACGCGTCGAGTAATACGTTGATACTTGACAGTGACCCGTGACGCAGTGACCCGTGACGTTGTTGATAAAGGTTCTTTCAATTCCTGAATTCCTAAACGGAATCCCCACTTGAATCTTGGCTCTTGGTTCATCATCAATCGTCAATCGTACATGAGAATTTTGGAATCAACATGAAGTAAGTAAGCATGTACGAGACTGATCCTTTCGTGTCAACGCATTAAAATACTATATTTGACTAAAATAATGTCTTAAACAAGGTTTGAAAGTGTTATGTAGATTTATTAAGTTTGTCATCAATAACCCCCATTCGGAGTTTCACCATACATCGCCAGCAAAACACAAATAGTGAAGATCTACCTGTGTTCTTTCCATTCACCACAATCCACAGTCACACCAGTAGTACGAGCAGTTCCCAAATCGCACAACACTCACTATTTCGTTATTCCTGCAAGCTTTCCCCCCAAAGCTCCTCTCCCAAATTCTACATTCTTTCTGATATGGCAAAATCGAAATTAAGTCAAGAGGAACGAGCAAGACGGAAGAGAGAAGCTGCAAAGTTCCGTCAAAGAAGATGCAGATCCAAGAAGAAGGAGGAAGCCGAACTCAAGAAACAGCAACTCCAGAAGAAGTCAAAGTCGAAGTCTACAAAATGTATTGCCCGAAAGTCGTCGCCTGAGAGTGTCACTAGAACAATCGCTACATCTTTTGTTCCTATTCATCAGGAACCTCACACTCATAGTAGCCAAGCAAAGAAAATCACATTTTTGATCCCTAGCTCAGATTCAAATACCTGCATGTCACCGCCTCTCCGCTCAGTTTCTTCTACGATGCCTATGGTTACTCCACTAGCTGGCGACTATATTCCACAGAGTAACCATCTTTCGTTACCACAGATGTCATCCTTGCCCAAGAATACCACAATCGAAATTCAAAACAGAACCCCAACTAGTACTCCCCCTATTGACGAGGAAGAGTTGAAAGCTGTTGGTGCAATGCTCTCTCTGCGCCATTCACCTGATCAAGCTTTGCGAGAGAAGATTACTGGAAAGTCTCCAATATCATTCTCAGCAAGATCTATTCCAGATCAATCAACAGGCACGTTTCATGTGCCTCTTGCTATACCTGGTACCAGTCTTCCATTATTGCCGAAAATTCAGACTCCGAATACAATTCTTAATACCTCCACCACATCATTCGTGGGATCTAACCCCTATTTGCATCGAGACCTCACAAGGCAAAGGGGATCCACTTTAATGAAAAATGGACGAAACTTACGACCAGGAGTCTATTTTTACCACAACTAGGCCAGCACCTAATCATGATTGGGGATTACATCACTTTTGCATCAACTCAGACCAACACTGAGCCTACTTTAATTTTTCATAATTTATAACTTATACGAAAACACAAATGAACATTGATATCGAGTTTGTGTCATCCTGAATTATTAGTTATTAGCCAAGATAGTAGTTATGCGCAGTCATTTATTCTTACCAAGGAAATATCGCATTGTAAATTATAACAACTTCCTGAATACTGATTACGTTCTGTATGTATGAGTATCCCCAAACAATGTTAGGGTTAGAGTTAGGGTTAGTTAAACAATTTCTCTGAATTACTAAAACAATGTGCTACTTTAAATAATGTCATCCTACCACCGTTTCAATGGTTCTTGCAATATTATCATATTTTAACCTGCCAACTCAGTATTTCCTCTTGTTGACCTTTGTGGTAAAATGCGGTTTTGCTTGCAGATAATTCTTGATGCGTATCTTTTCACTCATCGTTCATAGTACTGCTCTTGAGGTTTGTTTGCAGTTCGACGACGACTGGTGACATCAATAGTTGGGCATGTAGCGCCCTGGAGGATCTCACAATATCTCCTACTTCCATTTCTACGTGATCATAAATCACATGATAGCACTGCAACACTAGATTAAGTCTGGTAGAAGTGTAAGTAGATGTATCTTTAGAATGTGAAAAACAAAGATTAAAATATTATGGCACGAGAGAGGATCACTTTGCTTTCTATTGCAGCAAATGCTTGCCTTCTTGCGGTGTGGATCCAATATAATCCTATTAGATACTGAGACATACTGCACCTTTTGCAAGCTCTTCTGACCAATCAGTGCAACTATATACAATACTGTATTAGAATCAACACTCTCATGATACAGCACTTACACCACCAAATCAATTCATGCCTCATCCTTCAATTTGACATTACACCACTTAACATTAATGAAGAAAAATATCTACTAAAGATACCTGGCTAATATTCCTACACTGTGGGTGCTATATGACTAGCGAAAAATCGCAGATAACATTTCTCGAAAATAATTTCAAAATGTTAGTTCAAAGTACAATGTGACATCGCTTGGTGACACATCTCACTCATCACCTTAATTAAATTGATTTGTCTCCAAAATGCTTAATCATCAATCATAGGTTAAAGTACCTTATAAAAGGAGGCGGGGGACCCGGTTCTTAACATGTCGCGCCGTATCTTTCAATGTCCCGCTTCAAACAAGAATGTGATTCTCTGTCATCTGATTTATCGCACATAATACTTTATGGGCTAATGTTGACCGAATGTTTGAGAGTGAGAACCCAGACCCATAGTTGAAGTGAAATCTTGAATAAGAAAACAGGAATAAACTCCTTGTTGAAATCGATCATAAATCCAATCTTTATTTTATTTTTACCATGAAACTTACTATCCTTGCAACACTACTTTCTTCTGCTGCTGCTTTCGCTCCATCCAAGGTTGCACAGACTTCCTCCACTCTCAATGCCTTTGAAGCCGAGCTTGGAGTTCAGCAACCTCTTGGATTCTATGATCCTCTTGGAATGCTAGACGATGCTTCTCAAGATCAGTTCGATCGTCTTCGTTTTGTTGAGATCAAGCACGGACGTGTCGCTCAACTTGCTTTCCTAGGAAATATCATCACCCGTGCTGGAGTTCATCTTCCTGGAAATATTGACACCGCTGGAACCACTTTCGACTCCATCCCCAACGGATGGGCAGCTGTTGATGCAATCCCTGACAAGGGACTCCTTCAGATTCTTGTCTTCGTTGGGTGGCTTGAACTTCTTGTTATGAAGGATGTTACTGGAGGTGAATTCATTGGTGACTTCCGTAACAAGTACATCGACTTCGGCTGGGATACATTCTCCGAGGAGCAGAAGCTTCAGAAGCGCGCTATTGAATTGAATAATGGCCGTGCCGCTATGTTCGGAATCCTTGGACTTATGGTTCATGAACAGCTTGGAGGATCAATCCCAGTTGTTGGACAGATGTAAGGTGATATACATGCAGGCCTTTATGCAATAAAATTTCATTGCAATAGTAATTGGGTCGTCTTCAAATGCTAGATTATGTACTCATCGAAGGAATTTGGGTTCAATAATTGAACTCGTATATTAACCTGTTAATATCCATTATAATAGATACCGATATGTAAATTGACAAGCACTGGTATTTGGTATTGGTTTAACTTCAGTTAACTTCCCACTTTCTCACAACTAAAACTCACAACAACTGAAGAAACTTCAGAGGATGCGAAATTTCCTACACCCTGCCTTTACTACTTCTAGCATCCTGTGGTCATCCCAGCCTACTCATCAATATTTCAATTATAAACTCGGAATGTCCGCTGAGAGCGCCCCATCTGTTTATCCAGAACTCACAGTTTACGACATGGATGCTTGCCTATGGGACCAGGAAATGTACACAATGAGTGCTTTGCCTGATAGAAAAATTATGGGAGACCTTAATGGCAGAGGCGAAGGTGTTATTGGTGTAATGAGCGGCAGAGACAAGATTTCTCTACACAAGGGATCGTCTATTTCTCTTCAAGAGCATTATGATGGCAAATACCCGGGAATGAAAATTGCAATGGCTTCTTCAGCAGATACACCTTTTGCCGAAAAGGTTGGTCGTGCAGCTCTGAAGATGCTAGAGGTTATCCCTGGCGTAACTGTATGGGATGTCCTCATGCGCGACTGGGATAATGTTGATGTCAATCAGATTGGAAGACAAAATCCTCTATCGTCAAACAAATCAATGACACACTTTCCAATCTTGAGGGAAAAAACTGGTGTCCGTTATGATCGGATGCTATTCTTTGATGACTGTAATTGGGGAGATCACTGCGGTATGGTGGAGAAGAATTGTAAAGAAGAAGATAATGGCAAATGTCCTGCTACTGTTAGAACACCAAGAGGACTTGGGGAGAATGAATGGAGACAGGGATTGAAGGTTTATGCACAAAATAATGGAGCAGCCAATTGAAATATGATGTTCACTTAAATAATAATTTTTTGGGTATCTATGTTTAAAGTCGGTGAAATCCCTCGGGCAACATGCTTAGATGCGAATTTTCATGCTGTGTGGGTTCAAAGAAGTAACGTATATGGAGGTATATGGTGACATAAAAAAAATGAAAAAGACAATCATTGTGAAGTACAGCAGGTTGAGCCTTTCAGCGCCTCTCCCTTGAAGTTGAAACCCTGACGTTCACATTTCCATTTCCAGAGGGAATGATCTTTCCTTCTCTGTTAATCAATTCTAAGCTCTTTTCTGGCGTTCCATCAAGTTTAGCATTTTTCCGTGTTTGCTTAATATGTTCCCATTCAACACGCAGCAGATTCCACACTGCCCTGCGGAAGACTTCCAAGAATTCTGTGCAAAGAACATAAGCATCGTTGTCTGGAAATATAGCGCGCTCAACGAAGCGTAGAGTCCAAGAATAACGAAGGCAAACGTCGATAGATACAACCGCTAAAGTAAGTGCAGTTCCGAATCTTAGACGGGGGCGCAGAGCTGCATCTAGGCAGCTAACGTTTTTGAATTCTGGCCCAGCAGACATGCTAGGAACACACTGTCCCATTGCTTGCCCTACAACTGCAGTAGGATTGTCCAACATTCCCCAATCCATGACAATATCCCAAATGAGACAGTATGTTGCATTGATGATCATCAAAATAATGAGTACACTCTCTAATTGTTTTGCTACCTTTTCTCCAGCCATGGTCTTTTGGTAGGCTGACACGATTAATGGGAACAAGCTTGATGAATATTTGATGGCGTTCAAAATATGTTGATAGCGCTTGGGACAATTCTTCTTCAAACCAACATTGTACATAATTAGACACTGTCTAGCACGGATCAAATATGGTAGAGCAGCAAAGCAAGATGGGATAATAATACTTTCAGCAGATGGTGGGACAGGATGTGGATAATGACTTGCCAACAACCACAACATTCCCAAATCAAAAAATACCTTTGCAATTAAAAATAATGTTCAGAATACCTGCCGCGATTGTAAATCATGTGAATGAATGTGTCATGCGTACCTTGCTCATGGAACACATTGCATCTGCAAAGAATACGTCAATGAAAGGGACTGACCTAGGTCTCCCATGTATACATGAACATCTAGGCCTGAGCAATTCTCCTGCTCGCTTAAGAACAGTCCTGCAAGCCAATCGAATCCATGCAGTTGAAGGAAACGGAATCAAGATTCCTACCAATGTCAAAAAATAGAAACAAAAGATTGCTCCGATAGTAGAACCACGCCCAACTTGAATCCAGAGAAATGACGACGCGTACAGTGTGATAATCAATAATGCCGACAGTCCGAGTAGCTTCACTTCGGTGATTTCAAGGTTAGGAGGGGTTCTATAAGATCCAGTTGCTGTAGTAGCATCATCTAATGTAATTGGCACCATATTATCACTGTTCTCGTTATCTCCAAGCATCGAAAGACTGCTCATTGTGCTGTTGTCATTTTCTCCTTTTTCCTTTCCTTCGTCCAATGTGTTTAATTCCTCATGCATGACGCCACCTTTGCTGTGGCGAGTCTTCTTCTTCCGGTCTTCTTCTTCCTTTTCCTTCTTGAGATCTAACGTGAGGACGTGTACATAATCAATACCGAAAAGGCGAAATAGGCATACGTTCATTCCCCATAATGCAACACTTGCGATTATTACAGTAGGAGAACGAAGTAGGGCAGTAGCAGGACCTTCGAAGATGTTTGCAGGTGTATGTGAGAATGATGAACTTTCATAAAATCGTGACGATGGGCGATACTCTTGAACATTTCAAACAAGCATGCGAGTGGTTCAAGAGCGTATGATGATCAACATATCGTTGCGAAAGATAGATTTACCTGTTCCTTCGCCGAAGATGGCGCCGACTTCCTGACCGGAAGACATTAGTTACTCCTATTCTCAGCTACTTCGGCAGTGGATGGGGACTACTATTGCTGATATATTGTATGGCTATCGGGTTATGTAACAAACTGATGTGGATCCATGCGTGGACCGTTGATAGGTTAGAGGTGGAATTAGAAGGACCTTTAATTTCTTATTCCAGTCATTCCAACGGTAAAATGAGGATAATAGATAATACCAACTATGACGAGGCAATAGGCTTATTAATGTTCATATATACCACAAAAATATCTGGGAACTTGTGAATTAATCGCTGATCACTTTTTCATTATTACTCAAAACAACAGTGCCTCCTTTCCTCTCAGCTCTCGCAATCTTACTACGTGTGACAACAATTACTTCTAACACAACCGGCTTCATTATTAATGCCAAATTCCATGTATTTGCTGATTATTGCACATATTATACAAAATAATCGGCTCCACTTTTTTGCTTGATCAACACATTCATAAGAAGGGGGTTTGGGCAGAAGACACTTGATCATCTTGGCTTTTCGATCGACGATATATAGAGTCTTCGCTCTTTGTGTCGGTACTTTCGTTTACGCTTGATTTCGATAATCTCTTATTCTTGGTCTTTTTTTCCTCCTTGGCAATAAAGGCTTGAAAACCTTCAGCATATGCTGGGAAGAAGTGGTGGATAAAGCTTCGAATAGCAGTTGGGACAAGACTAATGGAGAATACATCAAGCGGAAATGCTTCTCCAAGAGCATCATAAAGTTCGTCGGATGATACTCGAAGGACTTCATCAACTGGATATGCGTTTACATTCACCGTCACAAGACGATCGGTAAGATAACGTCCAATGTCGGGCATGAGAAGATAACAAATCCCGATACTCCTGAAATCTTGTTTCATAACGAGCCTGTTTTCATCACGGAAAGTAGGCCAATTTTCCCAACTCTCCAAGATGGCTCGAGTAATGGGTCTGAGAGTTCTTGGTGGACCAGTTGCGTAAAGTGTAACACCATCATCTCCTAGGTCTCCAATCAATGGGTACATTGCGTCAATCCGAGAAAATAAACGAACAACTGGGTCCTGATAGGGATAACAAGAGAAGGAGAGAATCAGAAAATGCAAGTGGATGAATTAGTCAAGTATTTTCCAAGGTAAGATCACGTACCCATGGTTCAATGTAGCCATACACTATGTCAGAAGGAAGTCCCATTCCTTCGAGCACAGAACAAGAATCTTTGGAAGCTTCTCCATTTCCTCCAACCTTCCCTTCATAAATAGCAACAGGTGGAGATCCAAATGTATACACCCGCTTGATTCTATCTTTCACATATACATTGCCTCGTTCCAAAGAGATAAGCATCAATATCAAATTTGAGACGGCGCCTCCAATGGAGTGACCATTTAGAACAATTTTATGTGTTGGACCTACCATGTCAATGAATGGCTTGATTTCTTCGTAAACCTCTTTAGCAACTTCCATGAGACCCTTATGTACATCAATCCCTTCAAATTTACTGCTAAGAGGTACCCGATCAGCATTGCAGATTCTGGTTACAAGACGTTCTCTATCAACACTGTCATCCGAAGCATCGAAGCCTCGAAGAGTAATTGTACGAATGAGATACGGAGTATTGTTTACGTCGCAAGAAGTTTCTTGAAACTCGCTGTCATACCCGATGCTATCAGTCACCATCCAGATCACATCTGCGGAAGTACCATTTGCCACCATAGAATGGCCCATGCCATGAATAGTAGGAATTGTATCCTGATAGATTGCACCAGCAAGTTTTGCCATTTCAGCTCCTTTCCTTGATACTTGATCAAAGGACTCGTCTGAAATTCTCTGCACACTGCGGAAACGATGAAATAGAGGCTTTGACAATTTAGCATCGTCTGCATCTAACGGAATCCTCATTTCTCTTGCATAATTCTCACTCTGTTTGAGGCTAAGCTCACTCCCTGCCACGTAACCCGAGAGAAGGACTCCATTAGCCACTCTCAAGAATTCAGTCGTGTACTTTGTAGTTGCTCTGGCTTGTGCCGCTGCCTCGCTGACGTCTAAACCTTGTTCTCTTGCAATGTTTTCCGCTGTAAGCACAATTTTATCGATTATGCTCTTCAAGTTATCTGCATTTTGATCGACTGCAAGAACTCGTGTAGCAGACAAAATCAAACTTTGGACTCTCTCTTGTGAAAAGGATGTGGTCGCGTCATCGAGAAAAGATTCAATCCTTTGAATGGCTTGGTTCAATACAAAATCAGTGGAAAGAGATAAATCTAATTTCGTTCCAATCGCGCTTTGATTCTTTTCCACAACATTGTTTACATTCTTACGCAAACCATTCATAAAGCCGTCCCAAGAGAGATCATCATCTGGTCCATTTTGAATTCCAGTTTTGCTTAAATTTGTAGATTTTGAGGAGTCTGCAGAGATCATGTCCATTGAAATAGCAGCACCTAGATCTGACTCGTTCTCAGCAGGGATCTGCCCACTTGCCATAAGAAGGGCTTCTACATTGATGATACTTGCGAGAGCGAAGTCAGAGGAGCTTTTTCCTTCTTTACCGGCATCTTCCCCGGATTTTCCATCGCTGCGATTCGTAACATCTTGGGATGAGTCAGGTTGTTCCTTTTGCAATAATTTGTCGGACAATAAGCGTTTTGCCCATGACGGTAAGCCAAGGATTTCCTTTCCGCTCGTCTCGGAAGTTCTGTTCTCAACCGCTGTTACGTCCTTGTCGTCTCCTTTATCATTCTTCCAGCCATCATTTAAATTGAAGGAAAACAACTTCCTTTTTGTCAAAGTCTTGCTTCCCGTTGCAGTCATGGCATTCATTACTTTCTCAGACTTTGAGTTGAGGAATCGGAGGGCACGAGATTGAACAAAGGCCAAGCCATGTTTCCGTAGATAATGAGTGTTGACAAAACCATCTTGCGAAGTTGGAAAGTAGGATTGATGAAGTGATTCAGCAGATCGCTTGCTGAAGACGGTGTGCAGGAGGGATAGCAGAGCTATTGATCGAATCAATTGAATCATTCGATTTCTACAAGCTGTGTGATGCGTGATCACGGGGTCCGATTCTATTTGAGTTTTGAGTGAAGTCGCTGATGCGAATGTGGAATGTGGAGAGACAAGAAGAGGAAGAATAATGCAGTAAGAAGTCGACTTTCTGATTCTTGCTGTGTCCGTTGAGAAATTTTGTGGATGATGACAACAAAAAATCCTGTACGGCGCGCGTAATACATTTTTGAAGTCCTTTCAGAAGCATCATTAATCTATTTTGTGGATAAAAGAATAAAGATGGGAGATAATAATTAAGAATGGACCTTTTTGTCTAAACTGATGTCCATTAAAGTAATTTAAAAGGGTACCGACCGGTACAACACAAAAAAAGTTTCGTAGCTGTCAAGGAAGAAGCTTTAGATCTAAGAATAAATGTTTAGTCGCCATCACATGTCATACAAATTTACGATAACCTTAAGAGCGATTGGCAGCCTTTCTTCTTAATTTCTTAACTGACGATGCAACATTCGGCTTGTTTCATCGTTGCCTCTGGAGTGCGAGGTAGATTTAGATCAAGATTCTTAGACGTAGCTGCCTTGACGTCTATAGCAAGAGCTCGGGACAGAGGAGGCGAAACAGCGGCAAGCAGCTCCTTCTTTTCCCCTTTCTTTGGTGTCACTGCTGCTGCCACACTTTTACTTTTTGCTACGACAGGAGCAGGAGAATACCCTTCCACACTTCCATCCTTCTTAAAAATGATTCTCTTGGTCTCCACCTTATTCAAATTGTAACCACGGATTCTAATGTACTCGGGGGTTTCACTAGACTCGTCAGAAATCTTCTCCCAACCCTTATTTTGCACAACAAGACTGCTGATGGTTCCAGATGCACCCTCTTCGCACTCAATAACTAACGCGCCATCCAAATCCAGGCTTTCAATGATAACGTTACCACTGAGAACAAGAGATGATCTTCCAGAAATTTTAATGTTTGACGGTTTGGGAAACCTAGCCTTGTATTCGCCAGGACAGACAGCAAAGCTGGGCTTTGTTACAATTTCAGGTCCTGGAATAATCTTGATGCCACTAAATGTTGCTTCGGGTGCATCCTCCACGATGCATCCCATCGATTTCATGATCTTACGAACAGCACCGTATTGATCTGCTTCTCCAGTAGCTGCAACAGCAGGTGCAGTTCCCTTAGCCTGGAGATTGACTCCGTCAGCTGTTGCATTCTTGACAGGTGAAAAACACAGATCTGCATGAAAGCTAGTAAAGCCAACATGCTTAGCAGCTTCTCCAGTAAGAATGGTTGGAAAATCCTGCATCATGCATTCTAAACGAGTTGGTTTCTTGAATACAGTCTTGGCTTCGTCTGCGTATTTAGGATTGACAAACTCCGGCATAGCACCATTGGTTCTAAGTAAGGCCTCAGCGTATGGTTTCAATTTGAACAGCAGTTGATTAATATTTCCAGGGAATGGAGATAATCCAGTCGTTGGATCATTTACATCTCCGTCGGGGAATCCATTCGCGCGTAAGAGTGGGTCAAGTTGATTGTACTCGACATTGATAGTTCTATTTGAAGGTAATGACAATGTGAGACCAGATGAAAATACGCTCGATTATAAGCACCTCAATCTATCTTTTGTGACGTACCTTTCCTCTCCAGCACTATTAGTCAATTTAGCAATTCCACCAACAGCCTGCTTTCCTTGTCTTGGTACAGCAATAGAGTTCATCACTAAATCCCTAGCCACGCTAACTCCCAACGCAGGAGCAAGGGTATGAAAGGCAAGACCATTTGTATCCTGAAAGAATATGACCCATTCCAATCCTTTTCTACACCAATCCATAGCAACATGCTTGGAATGCAAAAGCGCATGAATATCACCATGACCATGAGGCTTGGCCTGAATCTTACAAGGATCCTTGGAATCCATGGCAATGGTAGCATCGTTATCCCGCAATGCTGGGACACCGTCACCCTGTTGCACAATAGTGATTTGATCCTTCTCCATCCCAAAGTAGTCATTTGATTCCAATAATTCAATAGTTCCAGCATTGGTGTCATTCGAAACCATGATACAAAGTGGTAGTTTCATTCCAGGTTTCGCAAAACGGCTTTGAATAGCGAGAATGGTTTCAATATAATATTGCAAATAAGGCGTTTCCGTCGCCAATTCCGTCGGCAATCCAAGCTGTTCACAGAAATAACATGATGAGGGTTCTGATTTTAACACTTGGAAAGAAGGAAATGAATCCTCAATATCGAATCAAGATATGAGATATGTACATAAACAACAGCGTACCTTGATACCGCCATAACCCAATCGTTCCCCCAATCCACCAGCCACAAGTGCAAATCCGCATTGCCCTAATTCCTCCATACCAATCTTTTCAAACTTTTCAAACTCTGTCGTGCCAATCACGATATTTTCTCCCTGTGGAACTTCTGGTTTCCACCCTTCTAAAGGATTGACACCCATTCGACTTTTATCTAACAAATCCTTCGCATTTTCAATGTAACCAACTAATCCTCCGGAAGGATAAGTTTTGTCCATACGCTCCAGTTGAGCAATGAGGGATATCTTTGCAGAATCAGGTGTATTGGGATCCAACCATGCAGAAAACAAGTGGGTTTGGTTGGTGGGCTGTGAAGAGAGAGCCTTGGCAAGCGTTTGCTGCGTAGGCGTGAGAAGGTGCATGTTTGCCTTGAGTCCTGCTGGCAATGAAGGACCTTTGGTTTCTGTTACAGGCACAGGTGCAGGTGTAGGTGTAGATTTAACTGTAGGCTTAGGCTCGGGTACTGGTGGCAATTCCTGGGGAGGAGGTACACGACGAGGAGCAGGAGCAGCTTTGGGTTCAGGGGCAGCGACCCGAGTGGTGGTAGTAGCACCTTCCCCATCAGTAGTTGCCACTGAATTGTTGGTGGTCTTGGTCCTACGCTTACTCTTCTTGCCCATGATTGCGTGAGATTAGTAACTTTTTGACGAGCGGTCCAATTAGGAAATGGGAAATAACTACTAGCTGGACATGCGATGGTTCAGAGTTCAGACATGAAAGACGACAACGACAACGACAGACACGGCAACAGATCAAGCGACAAGAAGATACAAGAAGATGATACAACGAGAAATAATGACACAAGATTTTGGCTGGTACAGATTTATGTGGCTAAAATAGTAACATATTTCAAATCTGTTTTCATTTTTATAACGGAAAAATATAAAACAACTCTTTTTCTAGAAATCCAATCTAAATCATCGAAAGCACTATCAAGACTCCATCCAGGCTCCAGGCTCTCTATAATTCCATCTGTAGTGCTCGTTGACTTGTGATTCCAGTATCCACGCCTCCCTCCTATAATCGAATTAAACAATCACCATGCCAGTGACTAGAAGCTCTCGTCGAACAGCGACGCGTACCAATACAAAAAGGACCATTCTCTCTGCACTCGATGAGAACAAACCGGCCACCACGGAAGAACTCAAACTCCAATTGAATTCCACATCTTCCCGATCTATTTCATCCTTCAAGCATGATCTCCCAGATCTCAATATCATGCAACCGGAATCGATCAAAGTGATCCTCTCCGATATCCATAATCAAATCAAGGCCAAGCAAGAAAGTCTCTCCATTCGAGGAGTCGAAATTGCAAAGAAACAACAAGAAGAATTCTTTGTCGGGACCATGAAGCTCGATAGAAAAATCAAGAAAATGACTATTCGAGAATTCAATCAAAAACATATGGAACAAACCAAGAGCGAGGGCAATTCGTCCAATAACTGCATCATTGAATCTCTGAAAGCTATCATGGCGCACACTTCTTTACAGACAAACACTACAAGCATGATCAAGGGCAACCTTAAAAGAGGTGCAACAGCCTTATACCTCGAAACACCCGTGAGGCAATTGAAATCGGGTAAAGCTTGTCGTACTCCTGGAACCATCCTCCGCACTGTGCAAAAGGGGGAAGCCATCTATTCTGCGAATGGATCGCCCGTGCAAGATACGGAAGAGGGGGATTTGATCGCTACAGTATCCAAGAAAAGGAGAGTTAAGGATCAAGGGGAGGATGCAGCTGCCATGTTCGATATTAACATTGATGGAAGAACGATAAGTCTTTCGGATAAGGGCACCATGGAACATTTGACGAATGCAATGAAGAATACGGCCAAGAATCAATTGAATGTTTTGCAGGATCAGTTATCCAAGCTTTTGTCGCATTTGGATAAATAACTATTTTTTGAAGATTGAGATTGTGAGGGATATTAGGAGATTAGCGATAAGGATGATGTAGGGTGAAGAATTCTTGTGTGAGTAGAAAGGAGAAAGGGGTTTGGAATTGTATACTTACGGAAGGAGGCTGGAAGGAGGACAGAGATGCAGAATTGTGACACGAGATATGACATTGCAAGTTCCTATTCCTTTTATTAGACAGATGATAGGCAGCCACATGAAATAAAACACATGTTTAAAGTCCTTTGATAGTTATGCGTTAACTTTATCTGTACGTGCAGTGCAGCGGTAACATTCATTTAGTACCCCAAATCATTGAACATCAAACAGCGTGGGAACTATAGCAGTGCGGTGATGATTCGTCGACTACAGTTATAACGAAAGAACTTCCTCAAGCTTTGCTCGTAGTAGTTCAATTACAAGACATAGATTGATAGATATGCCCTCAGACGAAACTCGTCCTCGAACTGTTGTAACAATCTTATTTTTGCCACATCATGTGCTTTCGTCCACGAATTCACTTGGGAATCATTTCCTCTACAACATTTAAAAATCCATCAACATGATGTACCACATAATTTGACTCTTACATATTTATATGTCCGACTTTAAAGAGCTTCTCGTCCTTACTGCCGCTTTACCCCCGGGGAGATTATCATCACAACTCATCTCAACTCAGCCCAGGACCTAGGAGAGCGTACGCTGTAATACCAATGCTACCGTAACAAAGTAGATTCACAAAGATCAGAAAACATTTAAATGCCATCATATTCTTCCTCCCTATTGCAGTTCCTGTCCAAGGACAAACATGATCCATCTCTGAAAATTGAATTAGGTGTGTGTTAGTTTCGTACATGTGTTTCGCAATGGATCAAGTGGCAATGTCATTTTTCTCGAACGGGATATATCTCATGCAAAGCAATATTCGTACGCACCTTCGACAAGAACCTGGCATTCCCTACAATATAAAGCATCGGGTTGTCTGTAACTTCCAACTTGTTCATTCCATAAGAATGCGTTAGTAGATGAATCTTGAGTAATTTTCCGTTCAACGAGTCCGGGATCTCTGCATGAGACCATAAAGAGTGACAAAATAGTGATTCCCATGACAGGCGCATAAATGCATGCTGCCCACCAAGGCTGCGATTGGATGAGAAATGGAAATAAGCTAATTAGAACCTGATTCTCCATGTCGTCAAGAATAACAAATAGAACGCTAGTGTATCATGAACGTACCAAAGGAGCATTTTCCTGTAACATGAAAAAGTATAAAACTAATGTGCTCAATACAGCAACCAATGGAACTGTGACAAACATGCAAAATGGCCACATGGGACCAGCGATCACCACTGGACTTCCATCTCTTCGTTCACAGAGAACATGCATACTTCCGAGTTGCTTGGCACAACAGCAAAAAATATCAGATATACAGGTTTGTGGTGTGCATTTGTCTGATTGGCCGGATTCTTGCTGTGCTTCCCAGCGTTTTGATATCGCGTATTCAATTTTACCCATGTTTGCGGTATGACTGCATTAAACAGTTTGGAGAAGGATATATATTGGTGAGCTGGCGATGGAGATATACATTGGGAGCCTGGTTGCTAGAAAGCGGCGGGAGTATCCTAACGAGCACCTCCTACCAAAGTTTTAGTTATTGCACTTACTTATCATTTGTTAAAGAATGCTCTTCGTTCGCTTCATCTTCCTCGTTGCCTACGGGGATCATTTTGTCTAGACTTATTACTAAGAATTTTCCGTTATCTTGAAGACTTGCGTCGTTATCCTTGATCTCGTCTGCAGTAGTTCAGCTTCAACTACTAAAACTACTGTCTACTATTACTACTACTACTAGTTGTTGTAGGTATGAGGTACCTATGGTCAATGTTTTGATACGAAAAGAGCAGCAGCAGGAAAAAAATGTCGTGAAATTTTCGAAAAACTTCTTGCTTCATGGGAATGATTTAATATAATGTAGTACAATAGGTTATGTTGCACATATTTTATCATTCTGACTTTACTGATGCTACAACAGTACGTCGTCCAGTTCTCACATGCCCTGCATTATTTCAAGTTCTATAAGCCACTTACTATTATAAAGTCAATGCTTAAAGCTGGCAATGCTATTGAATGAGAGAGTTGATGTGATAATTCACATTCAAAAGAAAAGTGAATATATCAAGACAATTGTGCATGCCAGTTTTGTCAAATACTGGCTGCATCATAATGCGATTTTGAAGGAACTAAACATACCTGCAAAGAAACTCTGGGAGATTAAAAGAGCAGGATAATCCAATGTTGCACGTGATGATCAAGACGTGGAAATTGGAAATATGAACTGTTCTTTGTTTCATTTCAAATTTCAAACACATTATCTTGGTGACAAACCTAGCACTAATTTAGTCTTGCACTTCATTGTGTACGCGCAGCGTACATAAAACCAAACCCAGTTGACGACATGATTGATCTCTGTTCTCTGTTGTTGTTGTGATTGTTGATGGATGCATCCAAGAACGGGGTGATTGTTCTTAGAACAGTCCAGAATCTTTTGAGCATTAAAGAGATCCCCACATCGAAGCACATCTATATATTTTATTCCAAATCATAATTCTCATCAGTATAATGTCTATCGCAAATAAGAAAGATAGTTCAGAGAGCCTCGAGCTCGAGGAAACCTACGTGAGTTTGTTTCCATCTCCAGCAGATGATTCCATGAACGTGTTCACCCCTGAAGCTCGCCCCGTTCCTCCGTCGGATGTGACTGAGGATTACTCGTTTGCTCCGTCTGAGGATGTTAATAATTTGCAACAGAGAAACAGGCAAGACGATGATCCAAAGCAATTCGGTGCTGGTGTGGTAGCTGCTATTGTGGTGATGCCACTCTTGGGTCCAGTATTTGCTGTAGTTGCAGGAGTTGCGGCCGCGTATGGAACAACTCAATCAGGTCCAGCTGGTGATGCATGTCGTGCAGCTGGAGAAATTGCTTTAATCGCAAAGGATAAAGCTAAGGAGTTGAACCAGAAGCATCAACTTGTTGACAAGACCAATAATGGAGCTCGGGCAGTTATTGCAAAGGCGCAGGATGTTAATGGAAGACATGAGATACTGGAAAAGATAAAAGCTCTTTTTGTTGGAACGGTTCGAGGGGTTGGGCAAGCATTTCAATTTGCTGCTGAAAAAATGAAGTCAAGAGGAAGTAGGAATGCCAAAGAGAGTGAATGGGAAACTGACGGATTCAAGTAATTGCAACTTCCCCAGAAGAGTTAGTAACATATTTCTGAGGGGATTCGTTTTTGTAAGATTTGGAAAAGAATAATTGTACAACAGGAATTTATTCGTAGCATCATCCATAAAGTCTATAAAAGATTTAAAATTTATTATAAACTCTCTACAATGCACCACAAAAGCTCTGCATATTCGACGGTCACAGCATTTATAGGCCAAATTCTATCCATCCATCTGGATGCGCAAATTCTCCGTATTTGCAAACAAACTCTTCTCCAGCTTTTATGTCAACCAAAGCGAAGTAATTTGATTTGCATCCACCTTCAAATTTAACAGCCTCGCCCTCATGGCAGCCGACATTTCCTGGCAAACTGTCGAATCCCTCTCCGTTACAAAAACAGCCTTCGTCTAGGTCTACGCTTATATTGAGTTCCTCTTCTCCCCCCTCAATATTGTCGTTCACATCTTGAACATATGCCCATTGAATGACATCACATGCGAATGCGGTCTCAAGCTGTGATAGAAAGAGTTTATAATCATCACCATTATCAAATCGTGCTGTCCTTTTCGTGCTCCAAACCAGATCACCTTTCTTGATAGGTTGAGTTGCATAGACGCCTCGGCCTTTGAATTTGTCAGCCTGCTTGGCTTCGAATCCTACACTGAAGCCATTATTGACGGGGTCCAGCTTACTATCCTGCACAATACTTTCGTAGATCTTTATCGCCTGTTTCCATTCCTGTTGGGAATGAATAGGCCTTTCGCTGCTAAATACTTCCTCACATCCCATTTCATACCATATATCATTGATGGTCGAATGGGTATATTCATCGTCACTGCTTTCATCGTCATTGCTGTCGTCACTGCTTTCATCGTCGTCTTCCCATTCACCTGCATGGTTTTCCGCTTCGTCTTCTTCATCCCACGCCTCGTCCCATTCGTCTTCTTCTCCATCTTCGGCATCCCACGCCTCATCCCACTGGCCGTTATCTTCTTCGAATTCTTCTATATTATTTGTGACATCCATCATCTCTTCGTAGCAGATGTCATCATTGTCCTGAAGAATAGCAAACACAGAAGGAGGAGGATTCTTTGTTTCTTCGTGACAAGATTGCATTTCTATATGGTTGAAGAGTATTATTATGAACAGGATTGATCGTTTTCTGTGAAGGGGGAAAAACATTCTCTCATCAACTTTGGTTCTGATATATGAGAAGAAGCATTCCCATCCAGAAGATGATTTTGTAAGTAACTCCTATTGTACTTTACTATTTACTATCCTATCACCACTCTTATCACAGCATGCGAATGCGACATGATTTGCTGTGATTTGATTGATAAAGAAAAAAGAAAAAGGTCAAGAAGAGGTAAATATATCGTTAAGTAAGAAAAAAGAAAGGCCTATTATAGTTGTTTGGCAAAGGCAAGAAGCTGCATTGCACGGGGGGGTAAAGTTGATCCAGAAATTTCGTGAAAATTTCGTGGCGCGACTATCTATAAAATTCTGTGGCTACCACCAACAACAGGAACCTTCTCATCATCATAGCCCCTTTTTACAAAGCCTACATACAATAACTCATATAGCTTCAGATTGTTCTACACTGGTACAGTTCGCCTTTCTATATTTACTTTCACCTTACTTTTAGAATAGAATAGCACTGAAGAATGTCCGGAGCGTGGGATGATTCAGATGACGAGTGGGACAAAAGCGACGACGAACTCGACGCTCGCCTTGGTCTCATGAACGACTCACCTGCACCAGCACAGAAATTTGACGACGATGAAGAGGATCTCGCACTCGTCGAGAAGAAGCGCTCTGAACAAGCAAACACTGAATCTCTCCGAAGTAAAGGTAAAGCGCTCGCTTCAAAAAAGAAAGCGGAAGAGGACAGAAAAGAAGAAGAGGAGTTGACAAGAAAGGCTATGGAGCTTGAAGCACAGATGGAGGCAAATATGAGTATTGATGACAGAAGGGCACTGGAGAGAAAGAGAGTAGAAGATGCCGATAACGCACTGACAGATGATTTATTTGGAGCTGTGGAGGGGATCAGTAGTGGACCTGATGCGACAATTGGTGGAAAGGCAATGGGCGCGGGAGATGTGGTTAAATTGATTGATTTGAAGGATCACTTGAAACATGGTAGAAAGGTTGCCCAGTGTCTGAAGGTACGTCTTTACAATGGTGCCTATATGAATGTCTCTACATGGCCGCATTGCGTATCATCATCAATATTCTAACTTTTAACTTCGGTACAAATAGGGTCATGGAAAGATCCATCTTGCTGCGGCCTTCTTGAAAGAATGTATTTCAGAATCCAAGGATGTTCTCGATGATGATGCAATTACAGATATTATTAAAACCTGCAATGTCATTAAGAATGAGATGCTTCAAGAAAGCAAGAAAAAAGTCAAGGGAAAACCTCAAAAGGCAAAGAAGAAGGATAAAGCCGCTGAAAAGAAAGCAAAGAAGGTTCAAGTTGAGCTTTACGGAAACAATGATGTGTTCGATGACTACGATGAATATGGCGCAGAGTATGAGGATTCTTTTTTTTAAAGAGGGATTACTGTGTAAGGTGTAGTTATAAAATCGTTGCATTAGATGACAGCAGCACACTAATGAGTATTTAACAAGGTGATCGAATGCTGGCGATATTCTTTTCACTCTTTTAGCTAAAATGTGTCCTTGGCCAGTGTCCAAGAGTTGTTTACCACCTTCGCATGGAGATATGACATATCATTTTAGCACTGCACAGTATGGAATATAGACATCGCGCGGTACTGCTCCATCGATAGAAGGAGGAAGGTAGGTACAAGTTAGTAGTGTAGTAGCTTGTTGGGCACATTTACATTATTAGATTATTTAGTAAATATGTAATCTTGGGAGATCTTGGAGTCAGTTTAGGGTTTACGAGGTTTCTTACGGAACCTTTGGACTGTTTGAAAACTTGCGCCCCATGCAAACATAAGATATGTTAAAGATGCAGGGTTATGTTTCCTTCTTCTCTTCTTGAATTTCCCATCTCCCTTTTTTTTCTGATAATACAGATTATCTTTCGACCCTTTCAAGAAGGCGCTCAGCATGTCATACTCATATATTAGCTGATGCATCTCCGAATCATTGTAATGTGGACAGTAGTTACTCTTTGACTTCCCTCTTTTCTTATTATTCTCGGAAGAATAATATTCATTTAATTGCAACTCCTTCCTGTGCCATCCTTTTGATTTGTTGCATTTGTCTCCCTTGGTCAACAGTATTCGTAGCATGTCAATGTTGTCCAACCCCTCACGGTCCATATCTAGATCACTTTCTTTATTAGATATTTTGGATTTCACGGCAGCAACTATCCTCTTTGATCCTCCCCCCCTGCTCACTTTACTGAATACCTCCCCTAAGTCTGCTATAGTCACATCCCTGAACGGGACATGCATATTGAGAGTATTATCCATATCATAACGAACATTTACTGTTGGAGGATCTTCAGTGTTATCTGGTGAATGCACTGCAACCACAAACCCATATCCTTCCTCCCTATTCATATTTGGAGATTTATCTCTCTCAACAAATACATAGTCACCATGATGAATAACATACTTTGATGCTGTCAAAAGGGTAGAAAAGGATTGGGGACCTTTAACATCAGGCGGTGATATCTTAGCTCTCTGGGCAATAGCAGGGTTGTTGTCAGGATCAAGTGTCAGGCGTGCCTTGTTTGCTTCAACTATTCTGACCATGTCCTCATCTGCATTCCTGATCCGTTTCAATTTGCGTTGTTCATCCTTTGACAGCACATTGTTAGATACTTTGGTAGAAGATGTTTTTGATGGTGTTGGTTGCTTTCTTTTGACAGCAGGTGTAATCATACTATTAGATGTAATCATACTATTAGATGTAATCATATTCGTAGCGGTGAGTATTTTATTTTATAATGGTTGTGCGTGTTGTGCGTTGTTTGTTAGCATTTTTTTTTTAAATTCAAAAATTGAGTTCGCGCCCACCCGTCAATTCCATTTTGGGTGAATCGCACCTCGCGTACGATAGGTACTGTTGTTAAAAAGGATGTGTGCGCGCAAAAACTTTAAAGAAGCGAGCTCAAAGCTCAATCACTCCTTCCTCCTTCTTCCCCCAATCATTACTCACCACTCACCACCCATCGCCCTTCCTAGCTACGATATCTGCAAGAGTCCCATCATAATCTCTTCTGTTCGTCTGCTTCGTTTTCTCACAGTGTAGATACGCTAAAAGAATCACCTGAACGAATACGTGCTGTGCGGTACCTGCTGATCAAGACAAATATGAATCGAACTTTAAACAATGTATCCTTGCCGATTGTATCACTTGCCATTGCGTCGACTATTGCATTTTTTTACCGGAGAGCTCAACGAGATAAATCAGAATTACAATCAAAGAATTATGAATCCCTTATTGGTGAAACCCCCCTTGTTCATCTAAAGAAATTAAGTTCTCTTCTTGGGGAAGGAAAGAATATCTTTGTGAAGATGGAGTCAATGAATCCTGGTGGAACTGGTAAAGATCGCGCTGCGTTGTTCATGCTTCGAGATGCTGAAAAGCGAGGCTTGCTGCCTCCCCCATTATCATTATCTGGGGCGGATGGCAGAGATTTGCAACAGCGTGAAATCGAATTGTCCAGAAACGGTAATCAATGCGACCATCCTGCAGACGAAGATCCGATCCTTTCCACCATCCATATTGCCTTACAGAAGTCAAAGACTGGAGGGATTGTAGTAGAAGGAACATCGGGATCGACAGGAATTTCTCTTGCTACACTTGCTACGCAAAGAGGACATTCAACAATAATAGTTATGCCCGATGATCAGTCCAAAGAAAAACAAACAATCTTACGCTGTCTTGGTGCAGTCTTGCATGTTGTACCTACAGCGGCAATTTCAAATCCAAATCAATACGTGAATGTTGCTAGAAAGATTGCAGAAGAAATCAACAAAATATATGGCAAGGATGAGAAGACTTTCGTGAAGGCTGCGTTTATGAATCAGTTTGAAAATGAGGCAAATTACAATGCACATACAACCACAACTGGACCAGAGATTTGGCGACAAACGAATCATAAGGTTGATGCATTTTGCATGTCGTCTGGAACAGGAGGAACGATATCTGGCGTTGGTCAGTACTTGAAGGATAGATGTCGACGTCGTGGACGACAGTGCAAAATAGTGTTGATTGATCCGCCAGGAAGTGCCTTGTTGAATAAGGTGAAGTTTAATATTGCCTATGCAAGTGAACAGAAAGAAAGAGGATTGCGACGCCATCGATATGATACAATAGCAGAAGGCATCGGCTTAGATCGAATTACTCATAATTTTGCATTGGGTATCGATAATAATGTATTGGATGATGCTATAAGGGTGACTGATCAAGAATCTGTTGATATGGCACATTGGTTGATAAAAGAAGAAGGTTTGTTTGTTGGGTCCAGTTCTGCAATGAACGTTTTTGGAGCCTTCAAGTTTGCAAAAGAGTCAATGAGACCTGGAAGCTGTGTAGTGACTGTGGTATGTGATGGCGGGCAGAGGCACCTTACTCGATTTTGGAGCAGAGATTTTATCAAAGGATGGGGCTTGGAATGGCCAGGAGACGATTTTGACAAATGGATCAGCCGTCTCCCAGCATCTTTCAGTGGGAACAAAGGAGATGCTATACCTTATCTTGCATAGTGCATCTCCTCTAGTAGAGTACAGCAGCCAATATTTCTATGAATATCATTATTTATAATTTCATTGAGTTGTTGGCTACTATTTTGAAGTTTGAAGTGGTTTTTGTTTTTTGTAATTTTAAACACACGGGGGGCTATTTTAAATAATGTCACAATAATTTATATTTGCGCCTTCTCCTCCTCGTATTTACCGCCCTCAATTTAGCACAACAACAGACAACAGTGTTAAAACCATCATCCTGATTATCAGACCTGGATGACTACACGCTGTGACCTTTTCAAGTAAATACTCTTCTCCGTGAAGCACTTCCTCTAATCACCAAGTAGTGATCTACCTATTGTGACATTACCAATCTATTGGCAGTGGACACTTCCGTCTCTTTCCAAAGAAGGAGAACAAGACGCGCATTTCAACGTGCAATAGGAGAACACATAATTTTCAACAAACGTATCTGAAAATGAATACATCACACAACACCAGCTCCAATGCCAACGATATTTCCAGTGATTCAAAATCAATCTCATCGCGGAGCACGCGTTCTAGAGGTTCTGGTGTACTTCAACGAGCACGAGAGTATAATCGTATCATTGATGAAAACCGATCTCGTTCCAAAAGTTTTGAGAGAGAGCGGAGCACTTCCCAACCACGAAGCGGCGGAGTAAACACAGATAGTCAACGAGACAGAGCCATGGCATCTGTGCAAAACGAACAGGCTAATGTATCCACAAAGAGATCGTCAGTGACACGAAAAGCGGTCTCTTCCTCAGGTAATAGATATCGTAGTAGTCCAACTCCGAGTCAAAAATCTTCCAATCGGTATAGAAACTCGCCATCGAGGCGTTCTCCGTCCACCCATGGTGCTTCAAATTCTAAAGCGGAGACTAATACAGGAAAGAGTGCAGCTGGAAAATCAAGTAGAGGTGCAAAGGCAGGAGCAGAAGAACAGGGAGGTCAGGCAATTGTAACACCAGAACTATTGGTAGATGCATTATCAGGTCATGAGGATGGTCTGTTGGCAATAGCGGAACGGCTAATGGAGCACTATGATTCCGGATACGATGCAATGGGAGAATCCATTATTGATGCCTTTGCTGATGTTCAGAAATTGTTTCAACATGTAGTCGAGGCGGCACACATGGAAGGTGCTGCTTATGAGGCTGGGCGTAAAGAGGAAGAGATCGAGAGATTAAAACGAGCTCTTGGCGGAGAAGCAGATGGCGGGAATAAAGATGGCACAGCAATGCAGAATGGAAATGCAGGAAGCGGTGATGGACGCAGTTCTAATTCACCTCTGAGGCATGAAGAATTCATTGATCAGGATGTTAGAGATGTTCTGACTGAGGCCATCAGAAAGGGCCAAGCAATGAAAGATTCCAATAAATATTCAGAATGCTTTCGAACATATGAACAAGCTTGCAATTCCGGTTCTGCTTTGCTGCCTGTTGATAGCGACCATCGGGGGCGATTGCAATTAAGTATCGCAAGGGCTGAAAGTATGAGTGCAGAAAGAGCATGTGCAATTCTCAGATATGTCATGGATGATGTGCTGAGGAGTGGATTGAACTCTAATTCCAAGGTAGTAATGCCTGATCCAAGTCAGAGAGGAGACTGTGTTTTGACAAAACCAGAAGGCGCTGGAAGCGGCAGCTTTAATAGTGGCCAGGGTGTTTTAGCTGATGAGACTGGGGTCTTACAGAGCAGCGAAGAGGCTCTAAATAGTTTTGTCGAGGAAATGAAAGAGATATTGAGTGCGCCAGTGTATGATAACTCACCGCTACAAAGTGTTGCGCAACGGTTTTGGGTTGCACTTGCAGAAGCGCAGCGGAGTAATGTGAAGAATGAGGAGAAGCTAGAACAAAAGCTTGCAACTCTCAAGGCAGAGTTTTTGATAGCAAGAGAGGTGCGTACTTTGTGGAACGTATGATTTGCCGTCTTTATTGTGTATTCATCATCATTGGCTAACCTCGTGATTTTATCAGGAATGGGAAGAAAAATACATATTGACATCTCACAAATGTAATAGGTACAAGAAAAGAGTTGACAAATTGAAGCAAGCAAACTATATGGAACAAGCGAGAGCTGGAGTTGTAGATTTGGGAATTGAAAATAGTAGTGACGAAGAGGAGGAAAGATATGGAGATCCCGAATGTCCGGCTAACCTGGATTCTCCTCGTCCTACACACGTTAGTGGGTCTTCATCCTTTGTTAGCGCTGCAAAGAATATTGTTGGTTCTTTTGGCTGCAGCAGCGCGAGAAAGAGCAAGTCTGGTCATAGAGATAATTCGCCCCCTTCTGCAGCATCAACCAATACCACAAGAAAGTCGCTGTCAATGTCTTCTGTGTCCAATTACACTAGACGTTAAGGAGTGAATTTAAATAGAGTCACGAACGAATACGAAAGTGAGATGGCATCCCATAATTGTTCGAAATACAAACCGTATTGACTGAGTTTAAAGTCAAGCGGGGATCTACTTAATTCTCCTCGTTGTGAAACGTATTTCTAAATTACCGTAATAAAAGACAAACCTTGAGTCTACTTTATCGGTAGTGTGATAGCCACCGCGGAGCGTATAGCCATTGTCTTTGGAAGTTATCCTTCATTCCAAAGACCGGAATCGACACACCTCTTCATGCACAGTTCTGCTTCATCAGGAGTCATTTCCATAAGTGCCTTCTTTAGTTGTTCAGTATTCCTACTCTCAAAGGCCTCCTGCATGCTAGCAGGTAGACTATCAAAAACCTCAACAGGATCGAGTCCTCCTGGTCCAAGTCTTTCTTCTTCTGGCACATCTTTCAAATCAACACCGTCTTCTAGCGCTTGCTCTTCGTCGATTTCCTTCCTTTTAACTACAGCTCTCTTGATGAGATTCTGTATGAAAGTCTCCAAACCGGTCATAAATCCTCCCAAGTGTTCTTTCTCCTCAAGACGCTTGAAGAATGGATTAATGACATTACCGGGATGTGTCTTCATTGTTTTCGCCAATTCAGCGATATTGCTAATGAGTTGACTCTGTCTTGCTGTGAGACGCATTTTTTCCCTAAAGCCATTCATTTCATCTTCTAAACTCGCGAGAAGGAGGTAGTTACTTGCATTTTCCTGCAACAAAACATCTCCATGTAGAATCAAGAATGCGCGTGACTTATCGAGAGAAGATACTTTCATGAATTCCTCCATTGTGTCTGCATATTTTTCAGTAAAGTCGTGGTAAGTGAGCATTGCAATTGCTGCATGGTCTGGTCCAGCTTTTGGTTTGATTGGTGCAGGTGCGGGTTTGACAATCGGCGCGACAGGTTTCGACTCTTTAGCTGGTGCCGATTTGATAGATGGTGGTAGCGGACCAGTTACCGCAGATTTCTTAGGCTCCGACACGGCCACTTTCTCTAACACGACAGGAACAGCGGCTGCGGAAGAGTTGTCATTGCTTGCCGTCTTCGAATCGGAAGCGGGAGGTGCGGTGGCAGCATCCTCCGGAAGTGCAAAGCCACTTTCAGAAAAGAGGTTTTCGCCTGCTTTGGGGTTAATGACAGTTCTCTCTTCAACCACATGACACATATTGTCAACATTCCACTTCTTGTTTTTTTCATACTCTTCCAGCTTCTTCTCTCTCGCTTCGTTGGCTTTCTTGAGAGCTTCTAGTTCTGCTTCCAACCCATCGCTATCCTCCAGTTCGTCATCGCTATCATCTCCAGCGTCCATAATTTCTAGATTTTTAGTCAACTCCTGCATGCGCAGTTTCGAACTCTCCATTTCTTTCATGATCTTTTTTTTGTCCGCTTCTTCTTTCTCTTCGCGCTCGATACGAGAACGGTGTTTCATCCTGAACCAACTTTCTTTGTCGATATTGGGGTGAACGTCATCTTCATCATCGGAGAGTTCAATGTTGTCCCATTTGGAGTAACTAAAGCCTTTGCTCATGTTGCCTTGATACTGTTTCTGTGCGTTGCTTTTCAATGCAATACTTCTCAAAGTAGCAGTGAATAGTGAATGGTGAATGAATCGAGCACCTTTTTGATCTTTGACTTTGTGCCGCGTGTACCGTCGTTGTCTGTCGTTGTGCCGTCGTCGTATGAAAAATTTGCCCCACAGGCCACAGGGCTCCGCAAAACGCAAAACAGCTGAATAACGTTCATCGAGTTTCAGACCGACAGATTTTACAAGTTTTCATATTATTTGTACTTATATCTTATATTACCCAACAGAACAGAAAGAAGAAGTTAGTTGTTCATTCTCTCAACAGAACTTTGGTGGAGGAGGGAGTGCTGCAAAAAAATCTAGGTACTTGACCACTGATAAGTAGTCAAGAAAGCATACGTTATAACTATGACAGTGTCAAAAATGAATTGAAAGGCAAAAGGGTCGATAAATATTTGTCTGTCCTTTGAATTAGTGAGTAATTCATAACTTGCCGGCTAATAGGGGACACGGAGAATTGCCACTTCATAGGGTAGAGGGTGGAGGGTGGCATGCAATTATTGTGAATTAAACCTAAAATTGGACAATACTCATACTGGAAGTGGTTCTTTTAACTGACTTGTTGAATTTTACAGTTCAATATCTTATAACAAAAATGTATATCAAACTTCTTTCAATTGTTTTTACTTCACCTTCGGGAGTATATGTAATACTGCAGTTCCGCGAGTTCATTTTAAGAGTCTTGTGAAAAATAATTTTCAAGATTGGCTACGCATTTCATAATCTTGTCGTCGTCATAAGATTTTGTTTGGATGCCAGACCAGTCATCGTTTTTCGATTTAGGAACAGATTTCCTAGGTGAAACAATATCCTTGAAAGCTTTCAGTGGAGATCGGAATCCAAGACTGCCTTCGTCAGATGGAGCAGCCTTGCTTTTGCATGTGGGATACCTTTCGTCAACATTAGTCTCTTTATTCATTTCTTCCACAGCTTTGAATTCACCTCTTGTGGTTGACCGTGTCGAGCGAGTAGACTTAGGCTGAGAACGCAAAGATAGGTTTTCGTCACTTGCGCCTTTGTGACTTTCACCAATCATTACCTTTTGGAATTCCTTACCGCTAGCATAGTCAATACTTGGTTCCACACTTCTCAATTTCTCAGTCTTCAAATTTGCCTTTTCCATAATGCTTTCCTTTTTTGCTTGTTTCCTGGGCTTCGAACGCTTGTTATATATTGCTGACTCAGGTGAGTAATCATCAGTCTGCATTTGTTGTGAAACGATCCCTTCCAAATCGAAAGCAGATGCCGAGTCAATTTTGGCTGGGCTATTCCAGACATTTCGGTTTTGAGATTCAACATCGTTACCAAAGGATTTGCAGGTAGAATCCTCCATGGTGTCAGTTCTAAGGTTCAGCATGTCGCTCTCCACATCCTTGTACATCATGCCGTAGTCTTGATCAAGTTTTCTCCTTTTTGGTGCACGAAGACAAATCATCAGCACATTCGATAAGCATAGCACACTAGTAACAATGCTAATAAGGGAGTCCTTCATAAGAGTGCACGATTTAGCTTTCACTGGTAACTCATCTTCGCCTTCGGGCATCCAAAGCTGCTCATGACAGATTTGTGTATCAAAAATAATAAATCTGGCACTTCCTGAAAGTAGCTGTAGCAGGACAGCTGGGAGAAGAATTCCTGGCCAAAAGAAGCAAGAAGAAAGTGGTGTGATTACCATCATCCAGATCACTAAAGTTGCTATACAACCTGCACCACCAGAGACAAATGCCAAGATTTGAGACAACTATGAAGCGCAAATTTTGCGTGAGAAAAGAAAGAAATCTATTGCAGGAACAATATCGTCGAGGATTCTGAAAATAATTACCTTCCAAGTCTTGTCCCCATCTATAAAGGATTCATTGAAAATAGAATCGTATTCCTGGCATTCAGGATGGAAAGTATCCATTAGAATGCTTCCGTGACCTTGTCCTCCACTTTTATTATAGTGAAAAACACCAATATCCAATTCAGTTTCGTTCCATGCATCATTGATGGGTTTAATTCCAACATTCACGTGAATAAAGCTGCATCCTGTTGATGAGTAGATGTCAAGCAAAAAAGCAGCTGTAACAAATGGAGCCACGATGATGGGATAAAACCCATTTCGACACATACAATGCCTCCATAATTTCCATGCTGTATCCATTCCTGATGGAACATTGCGGTCCACTAGTTTGCGTGGAGGGCTGGTTTTGTTCATGTTGTTTATTCTTGCAGTTGTGATTATAGAGAATTAAAGATTATTTACGTGAACGACTTTTCCATTGGCACAGAATTCAGAACAGTCCGGGGTACAAGAAGGATGACATTCATCAAAAGCAACGGCTTTCCCTGGATTTTGAATGATTTAGCTTCCCGCTGTTTTCTCACAAGATCAAATCTGTCTGAATCTGTACGATCTCAAAATCTGTCCGAATTCAGAACAGTCTGGGGGGCGGCGGGGGGTATCATGATGTATCGTAGACGAACGTACCTAAAAGAAGGATGATATTCTCATTCATCAAAAGCAACGGTTTTCCCGGATTTTGAATGATTTACATAGCTACCGCTGTTTTCAAATCTGTATCGTACGAGAGAGAGAGAGAGAGCACGAACCTTGAAATGAGTTATCAAAGAGAAAGAAGGTCGAAGAGTAAAGGTGCACATGCTTACAAAGAGAAGAATCATCAAGCATTCTCAGGGATCTCTAGAAAGATGGAAAACATATTTCAATGCATAATGTAGAGCTAGAGTAGAAAGAGATCTTCATGCCATCTGCTGAAGGTAGTATAGAGAGAGATCTTCTTCATCATATTCTTCATTAATCTTGACCAAGATCTTTGATCAATACCTATCAACTTTGTAGAGTGTGTGGCAAGGAATAATTATATTAACAGCTACATGTGTATGTGAATGTAGCCCCGACTACCTAACGTTCCCAGAACAAGTGTCGTGGCAAATTTCTGCGACTCCAACTTCAGCACATCGATTCGTTATCTTCTCCTCAACTTTCCCCACCCATTTGCATGACTTAAATCTGCCGTTTGGAAGTTGAAACCGCCTCGATGTATCTGTTTCACAGAAGTCAAAGCTTTCGCACATGCCAGGACACATGCTCTTGATTCCTGTTTTATTGCATCGCACTATCGTGTTGGATTTTACCCAGTCACAATCTCTTGGTTGCCTATTGACCAAAAAATTCAATGTGGAGTCGTTACACGAAGCATTTGCGTCGCAAGTTCCGAACAATCCAGAATCTATAATTTATATTACAAGAGATAAAGAACACAATTTGTTAGATATTTGAAAGCAATGATGTTGTGTCTTCCATCATCAATACTATTCAAATGTTTGTGATCTTCGAACTTACCCTCACTTTCAAACACATCGCCAAGGCCGTCGACAGCTTCGCCGTCCACCTCCACGGAATAACCACCAGGCGACAATATACCATCACCATAGCCATCACGAATGGTGAAGGTATAACATTTAGTAGCATCAAGGCAATATTCATTAACATAGTTGGAGTCTGCATATTGGTATCCGGGTGATGAAATAGTTGTCTCTCCTGTAATTTTCCATGAAATCTCGTCAGGATAGTTGTCAGAATCGACGGTGACAACTACAGCCATATCAGCACAAGATGTCGGTGCAGCTGTGGGTGACTGGGGTCCACAAAAGGCTGGTTTGGGTTGATTGTGATTTGCACAAATGGTTTCCTGAATCCATGTTTTCTGTAAAGAGATATGTAATTGATAATCTGGATAATTAGCAATCCGCAAGCTCGATTTAATGCATGGACTCAATGTGAAAGAGATCTTACCTGATTTAAGATACGAGCATATATTCCAGAGTAATTAGGATCCGCACATCCAATTCCAAATGACACGACGCCAACAAGGGTTTCCTTCTCTTTATCGTACAGAGGTCCTCCAGAGTCTAACACAAATGAAAAGCACGAGTCAGTTATACTACTGCTGAAGTTGTGTAGAAAAATATATGTTCACATGACTTACCACCTTGACAAGAATCTTTACCATTGTCTGCAGCACACATCATATTAGCTGTGATCTTTATACCTGTTGGATTATAATCTTGGTTGCATTGTGCGTTGCTTTGATATTTGACTTCGACCTCCAAAAGGTCAGGAGAAGCTGCTCCCCCGCTGGAAAGAGTACCGAATCCTAAAAATTATACACAGGGGTGACAGTGAGAAATGTACAGCCACCAACAAATGCACTGTAGCCACCAACAAATTCGAACAAAGAAGGTCGTCACTCACCAATCACCGAAACTAATTTGTCAGGGCTATAGCCATTTGAAAGGCTTACACCATCTCCATCCATCTTGACAGGAGTGATGGTGGATATACCTCTCAAACGTACAAGTGCGAAATCATTATCCATCTGTTCAGGTGTGTCATAATCTGGATGAACTGTAATTTTTCCAACACCAAATGATTCTTCCCTTTGACCGCAATTATTAGTTTGGCCGCAATAGGCCCCAATCTCGTATCCCCCATAAGCTCTGAAGTTATCATTTATACAATGGGCAGCCGTAAGCACGTACTCTGGGGTCACCAAAGTTCTAAGTAAAAAACATGAGAATGCTACACAAATTGGAAATGTACTACAGTAAATGCACATACAAATACAATTTTCCAATCACTTACCCACCGCAGCCTCCCCACCTAGATCCCTGTAGTGTTGCTCTAGCAAACCAGGGATACTCGTCTACAGATGGACGAGAGCCCCCGACAATTCTTGCTTGTTCTAGGATTCGGTTTGAAGATTCTTCAACTGAAGTCACATTATCATGGGAGAAACCATTAGCTTTCCCTTGAACATATACCTGGGAAAGGAACAACGTTGCAATGGCTGTGATTGTTGTAGGATAGGGTGCCATGTCTTCGTATTTGTTTGCTTCTGTTGTTATTATGAATTTTGAAATTATGACATTATGACAGGTGAGATTTTTTTTAAATCGCCAAAACAATCATTTTTTCTGGGTTTTTGCCTGTTTTTGCAGGTTTTTGGCGAAAACTCGAAAACAATCATGTTAAATTACAGTCGTTATAGCCTAATTATGGCTAATTTCGATTCTCACTTTTTTCCAACAGGACCCGCACGGATGAAGATTCAATTGAAATTGTTTAAAATGTCACTTCATTGAATTTGTAATGACTATATCTACTCTCGTCTATGATAGATGATGGGAAATAAACAGTCTCTATGCTATTTCTTTCATTTCCCATCGGCCTGCATGCCGCCTCACTATATAGCTAGTTTAATGGACAGTTTATAACAATCTTCGTAGGCAATTATTATAATCTTCGGAAGCACTCGTCATAAATCTAAAGCAATTCTACGCAATCTATGTTTTGAAAAGGAATAGCAATTCAACGTTATCTTCCCAATCATTTTGGAGTAGTATTCTATTTCTTCATTTTAGATATGAGATATAATCATCTTGATAGCATTGTAACAACCCCCCCCCCTGTAAATTGGGCACTTTTCAATTGCCCGTTCACATTTCTAATGAATAATCGTGGCTTTTGCTGCAGCCGAACGAAAGCAGTCATTCTATAGACGTCTTATTAAAAGACTCGACATTCTGATTGGTATCATGATATGCGCTAGACTCACATCACGGTCGCTAATCGCTAACGAGTCCAGTAGTGATGGTATTCTGTAGCCGTGATCGCACTGTTGAAACACTATTTCTTTCAATAGAGTAGAATTGAGTAAAGGGGAGGTGGAAGTACATCATGCCACAATAACAGTACCATCTCACGTTTATGAATGCATCAACTCTATCGTCTTACATCTTTTCTATTTAGAACTTATTACATAGACCAATTGGGCAATTCGGTGACTGTAATCTACACAGTCTATTTCAACTTCACCATAGTCTTCACACTTTTGCTCTCACTAATGGAAGTTCATTCGTTTTCTTTTCTTAATAAATGCTCCATAGGAATCAGCCTTTCTTGTCTAGGCATGAGCATGTAGGATCACTGATATTAACATGAACAAGAACGTCAAAGTTTGTGGTCGAACGATGACTTATTTACTTTCGTCCGGGCTCTATTTATTGGACATACGAGTACGCGTACTGTGCATGCACTCAAAGAATAGTAGAAATGAACGCCATCCAATCTCAAATATTATCTTTGAAGGCCTTAAATGCATTTACAATACTTCCTCCCCAAATGGGATTGCGAAGGTGGGTTTAGAGCGGACAAACTAAAGCGGAATAAAAGTAGGATACAACCAATCAACCACCTACGTGACAGGAATTGGCAGCAACTACTGCAATACCAGATGCATACAAATCGGCAGAGATGTATGGCTTGAGGCTCTGACTGTGGGTAACTTTATCTACTAATGTAGAATTCGTTGAATTGTGAAGCACATTCCAATTGCTTTCAAATCGCGCTCATGTATCGGTGGGCCATCTAAGCACTTCCTTCTGAAGCTGATTGATTTGCTTGAGCCTGATACACTTGAGTCGAATCTAGAGTATTGCAACAGTGATATTTTCTTCTAGTCTATTCTCTCAAAACCATCAGCTTTGTATGTGCTACTACTTTTGGAGTCCTAGCTTTCGACTCCTCTACATCCAAGTAAATGTCATCTCTGAACTCTGCATTCCCGAAAGTAAGCCAGTTATCACCACACTTTCCATCGTCACACTCTCCAATAAGTATGCACTCGTCAACACCATTATCGCGCATCTCTTGCGTCCAATCAATTCCCATCGGCATCCAGCTACAAATTGCAATAAGTTGGCACTTTTTCATTCCATGTCCGTCACCTGGGCTATACTTTTGAAGAGCCTCTGATATATTTAACTTTTCCACGTCTGCTTTGGGATCAATCTGTCGGCAGCTACAATAGTTGGCATCACAAATTGTTTTTTACTCTTTCTTGTATTGGCATTGCGTACGGTACTGTTCATTCTTTCCATCAAGAATGTCATGAGAAAGTGAGCTAAAATACCATCACTTACCAGAACCACTGTTCCTTTATCAGTTTCTTGGCATCTCTGCTCCAAGTCTTTAATCCGCCAATCCAGTAACATATCCTCTTGCCCAAAATTCATAAATACCTCCTTACTCACAAATTGCATTGAATGAATTGCAAGACGACACGTGGCAACCTGCTTATAATGAGTGATGCAATGATAGCTATTATACAAACAGCACAGAAATCAAGCTTAATGATTCATTATCTTTTGCGTTTCTGCATTAAAATCGCTGCAGCGGAAAGAACTGTGACTATCGCAGATACAGCTGTTGCTACTGCCAGCGGTCTGACCCAATTATCTAGGTAATTATTTGAGATCTTCTTTTCATCTTTATCGACCACCACGTTTCCATCAGGTCTATGTATTCTTTTTGTTTGCTTCGCTTTTGTGGTGACATTCTTTGTGTTTCCAAAAGGACCGTCTTCGATATCGCCAACTGGTGTGCCTTTCTCTTTAGACACCACAAGCTGCCCACAAGCTCCTGCGATATCTGCACCCATCGTTCTTCGAATGGTACAAAATGAACCATACGAAGTAACAATGCGTTGGAATTCTGTCATGTGTTCTTCACTTGGGCAGCTCAGCTTGTCTTTGACATCTGTCTGATTGTAAGGAATAAGATTAACTACTAAGTGACGGTGTTCGCACAATTTACCCAGTTGATGTGCACATTGAAATGAGGAAGTATCTCCTTTCACTGAAAAATGAACGTGTTTGCATGTGAGCAGAGAAGGTAGGTACGAGAGATTGCAAACGCGAACACAACTTACACATTACATACTCGATCATGGCTCGTTTCTTCTTGCTGGCTGATTTCCGTTCTGAACCATCAAAGGTACCATCTACAGACTTTGTTTTTATTGATGCCATCATATGTTCATCTAACGCATCTACCATATCCTGTATTGGGTACATTTTCGCAGTAGGAACAATTGCTTCCCTCATGGATTGATTTGGTGCGTGTAAACTCAAGGCAAGGTTCACTTCAGGTAAGTCCTTGGTCAATCTTCTCATATTACCAGTGACACCAACCGTAGAAACCGTCACACGACCATGAGCAAGATTCCACCGTCGTCTATCAATCATTGCTCTACAAGCAGTAAGCACATTCTCATAATTATTCAAAGGCTCGCCCATCCCCATGAATACAATATTTCGTACAAAGGCGAGATCTTGTTCACTTTTCTTCCTTTCCGATCCATCTGCACTAATAATCCTATCGTCACTGTTATATTCTTCAGAAGATGAAACTAGATCTGCTGCCAGTACTCTACCTGCATGAACAAGTTGTTCCAAAATCTCCCCACTACACAAGTTACCCCTAATGCCCATCGTACCGGTTGCACAGAACGTGCAGCCCATGGCGCAGCCTACCTGCGATGATACACATAACGTTGCTCTACTTCCAGCAGCACTCACGTGTCTCATCAAAACACTCTCAATAAAATGCCCGTCTTGCAGTTGGATCGCCATTTTTGTTGTTGTCCCATCTTTACTAGTGGGGCGAGCATCAATGGACGATGTGACGGTTACAAAATCGTTCTCTGGGTCCGCAAGGAAGTCGAGGAATGCCTTTGGCAGTCTCCTGACATTTCCCTTTTTGGACGATATTGCGTTTTTCGTAGGGATTGTTGCCTTATTTGAGAAAGAACTGGATTCTTTTTTGAAAGTCAAAGAAAGTTCTCTGCGATGATATTCTGCCACAAAGTCCTTCAAGTCGGGATAATGCTGACGATGCAACTGTTGGTAGAAAGTCTCAAGATGTAATTCCTTCAAATGAATGCCTCTCTCCTTTAGTGCCTGAATTAATATCCTCCTGTCTAGAACTGGTTTTGGGGAAAGAGGGTCTCTCCTTCTCTTCACTTTTGGTACGTTCATGGTTGTCAATTTGGTATTATATGGAACTCACAGCTCACAGCACACAACATTATGTTGGATTGATGGTTGTTGTATTTTTTAGTAGAACCATACATTCACATAGCTGTCTTAATCTCAATTGGGCGCGGATTTTTATTCTCCATCCAAAAAACGCGGTTTACCTTTTTGCTTTTTGTGGCTGAAAGGATTCGTCGTCTGTCTGGACATACGCGTGCAATTTTCTGTAGATAGAAGAAGGAGAGCTTTGAGACCACCGCTTCCAGCTGGGCTTGATTCCATGATGCTACTACTACTCACTTTCCTCTAGTCATCACACGTTAATTAGAAAAAATGAAGTTCTCTCTTGCTGTCGGGGCCATCCTCGCTTCTTCTGTTGCTGCATTCGCACCCAACGCTATTGCACCCAAAACTTCTGCTCTTGCTGGGTGAGTCTTCTTCAGATGAATGAAAATGATATTATTGGGGGAAAGATCGGCATTTACAGTACTGATTAATATGATAGATAACTGATTCAATTGCCATGGAATTGGTCAACCTTTTTAGCATCCAAACTCTGCGCATTAATAATAACTGAATAAATCAAAGTGCTAACTCATCATACCTCAATTCTTGATACAGATTTTCCTCCAAAGTTTTCGAGCCTGTAGAAGTTACACTTGCTGACACCACTGAGACCATTGTCAAGGGAGGACGTGATCTCTTTCCCCTTCTTCCCAAGGCTTTTGAAGGAATTAAGAACATCGGAGTTATCGGATGGGGATCCCAAGCTCCTGCTCAGGCGCAGAATATTCGTGACTCTCTCGATGAGGCCGGAGTTGATATTAAGGTATCAATTGGTCTTCGTGAGGGATCTTCTTCATTCAGTGAGGCCATTGAGTGTGGATTCAGTGAGGAAAAGGACACCCTTGGAGAGATGTACAAGGTCATCGGCGAGTCCGACCTTGTTATCCTTCTTATTTCTGATGCTGCTCAGGCTAAATTGTACAAGGAAATCTTTGCTGCTATGAAGCCTGGTGCTACCCTTGGACTATCCCACGGATTCCTTCTCGGATACCTTGACTCTATCAACGAGGCTTTCCCCGAGGAAATGGATGTAATCGCTGTATGCCCCAAGGGAATGGGACCTTCCGTACGCCGTCTTTACGAGCAGGGTAAAGAGGTAAATGGAGCTGGAATCAATGCTTCTTTCGGTGTCCACCAGGATGTTTCTGGAAAGGCTACTGATCTTGCTCTCGGATGGGGAGTTGCTCTCGGATCTCCTTTTATGTTCGAGACCACTCTTCGTTCCGAATACCGCTCCGATATTTACGGAGAACGTGGAATCCTTCTTGGAGCTGTGCACGGAATTGTTGAGTCACTCTTCCGTCGTTACACTCGCCAGGGAATGACACCTGAGCAAGCTTTCACCGAGTCCAGTGAATCCATCACAGGAAATATTGTCAAGATCATCTCTACCCAGGGAATCAAGGCTGTCTACGATGGACTTTCTGGTGAGGATAAGGAGATCTTCAAGCAGGCATACTCCGCATCTTACTTGCCCTCAAAGGAGATCCTTCAGGAAATTTATGACGAGGTTTCTTCAGGAAACGAAATCCGTACTGTTATCATGCACGGAGATCGTACTGACAAGTACCCCGTAGGAAAGATCGATGGAACTTATTGTTGGCAGGTTGGTGAGAAGGTCCGTGCTGAACGTGACGAGGACAAGATCCCCATGAACCCCTTCACTGCTGGAGTTTACGTTGCCACCATGATGGCTCAATGTGATGTTCTCCTCGAGGCTGGACATCCTTATTCTGAGGTCATCAATGAGTCCGTTATTGAGGCTGTTGACTCCCTTTGTCCTTACATGCACTACCGTGGAGTTGCTTTCATGGTTGACAACTGTTCTTTCACAGCAAAGACCGGATCCCGCAAGTGGGCACCTCGTTTCGACTACATCCTTGATCAGCTCGCGTATACTGCCGTAGATACCGGCAAGCCTGTCAATGAACAGCTGATTGCTGATTTCGAGAACCATACTATTCACGGAGCAGTTATTGAGTGCTGCAAGCTCAGACCTAGTGTTGACATCAGTTGCGATGCTCAGTCTTCTACCAAGGAAATTGTTATCGAGTAAATTGAATAAAAGTAACTATAGTGACCAAATTTTAAGTGATTACCATGCTAGGCTTTGAACATTGTCTAGGTTTGAGTAGCCATACAGAACCTTTGAAGTGAAGAAAGCTAGATACCGTTTGTTTCAATTTAAAATTTAATTTGTAAATGCTTGTAACTAGCTAGAGAGATGATTCATGTCATGGGAAAAAAAGAGACAATTGGTAATAATTGGTCCAACAGCTCAATAAATCGATTCCAAAACTTTATTTTGCAAGAGCAAAAGTCATTCCCTGCACCTCAACAGCGAGCTTTCCATCTACGTAAGCTCTTCCAGTAGCCTTCGCAATACCCATCTTTGCACGCCACTTGATAATCTCAACTTCCATAACAAGAGTATCTCCAGGGACAACAGGTTTCTTCCATTTCACTCCATCAACTCCAGCAAAGAAGAATACAGAACCAGGTGCAGCTCCCTCCATTTGAAGACAGACAATACCAGCAAGTTGGGCGAGTGCCTCTACCTGAAGTACACCAGGCATAATTGGACGGTCGGGAAAGTGACCTGTGAATTGGGGTTCATTTGCAGTTACAGATTTGATTCCTACAGCACGCTTTCCAGCTTCGTATTCAACAACTTTATCTACGAGAAGAAATGGGTATCTATGAGGCAAGATCTTGGAGATTTCCTCGGAACTAAAGACGGTTTTGACACCAGAAGTCAGGGCTGAAATTGCCGCAGATCCTTGGTAGGTGCTCTCTGTCTCTGCTTCCTCTGCTGCTTCGTGAAGGAAGGTAGTTTGGGTGCGAGAAATTTGACTGGAGGGCGCAACAAATGCGGTTGCTGCAGAGAAGAGAGTAGTGATAATAGCGATCTTCATGTTAATTAAGGTGAATTGTAAGTTAATCTACGATGGGTGGATATATTTGATTGAATATTCTTTTATCTTTCTCAATTGCAGTCAATTGGTTGTTGATGATGAATTCGCATTGCGCTGTAAATGAAGAGCCTCATCATGGTTTCTGACGCACGTAGTAAATTATTACAGCGTCAAGATACCCTTTTGCCTGGTTAGCTCTATGACGTGTTGTGTGAAAAGATGCGAATTTTGCCGTTATTATCTTTAGGTATCTTTGAGAAGAATGAAAGCCACCTTCTTGAACCTTGAACCTTGAAACTGCTTTCTTCCTTGTTATCATCGCTAACCAACAAGGCAATAGGGAATAAATAGGCAATAGGCAATAGATCCATTATTTTACAATGAAATTCTTGACATCTGCACTGTGTTTGGCTCTTGCAGTCAACTCTATTCAGGGATTCACAGTCCCTTCTTCTTCCAATAATAATATTGGATTTTCTACCGCTAATAAGAATGCAGTCTCCAATGCTGTTCTATGTGCTACCTTCAGCACTGGACGCATGTCGAAGAGAGAGCTTACTGTTTTGGCTGCCGAGCCTATCAAAATCACCATGCCAGCTCTTTCTTCCACAATGAAAGAAGGACGTGTTGTTTCATGGCTAAAGAATGAGGGAGATGAAGTTGAAGCTGGAGAGGCTATTATGGTTGTTGAATCCGATAAAGCTGACATGGATGTAGAGGCATTCGAGGATGGATTCATTGCTAAAATTCTTGTTGGAGAAGGAGAGTCTGCCCCTGTTGGAGAAACTGTCGCGCTTTTGGTCAGTGAAGAAAGTGAAATTGCTGCTGCAGCTGCTGGTGGTGCAGCAACTGTTGAGGAGGCTGCTCCCGCTGCTGAAAAGCCAGCATCAGGTGAGTCAGAACAATTAGCTAATGTTAACGTTGATATTCAGGTTGATGGAGTGGTAGAAATTTTTATGCCAGCTTTGTCGTCAACTATGGTCGAAGGAAAGATTGTTTCTTGGCTTAAAGAAGTTGGTGATGAAATTACGGCAGGAGAAGCAATAATGGTTGTTGAATCCGATAAAGCAGATATGGACGTAGAGGCATTTGAAGATGGTTTCTTAGCCGCTATTTTTAAAGACGAAGGAGAAACTGCTGAAGTTGGAGCTCCAGTTGGAGTTATTGTACCTGAAAAAGACGACATTGCTAAAATTTCTGCTCAATCTTTTGCTGGCGTTGCTGTTGTTTCATCATCTTCTGCAGCTGAATCCAATATTTCTAACTCCTCGTCAGACGCACCTGCAGCTTCAGCTGTTGCTCCTGATTGTGATTTCAGTCAGGTTGATATGCCTGCTCTTTCTTCCACTATGAAAGAAGGAAAGGTTGTTTCATGGCTAAAGGCCGAGGGAGATCCCATCTCTGCTGGTGAGGCCATTATGGTCGTTGAATCTGACAAGGCAGATATGGATGTAGAAGCATTCGAGGATGGCTTCCTTGCAGCTATCATCACTGAGGAGGGAGATTCCGCCATTGTAGGATTTCCTGTTGCTCTCATTGCTGCCGAGGAGGGAGATATTGCTGCTCTCCAGGCATATGCTGCAACTCTTGGTGGAGCAGTGCCTGCTGCAGCGGCTGCACCTTCTACTGCTGCTGCTGCTGTTGCTCCTAAGGCGGCAGCTCCTAAGGTTGCTATTAACACTGGCGATCGAATCGTAGCATCTCCACTCGCGAAAAAGAACGCCGAAGCTCTTGGAATTGACCTTAGCACTGTTGTTGGAACTGGACCCGATGGGCGTATTACAGCTGCTGATGTTGAGAGTGCAGGTTCTGGAGCTTCTCCTAAGAAAGCAGCTGTTGCAGTCTCTACCAAGCCAAGCTGGGCTCCTGCTGCTGGAGTTATCGCTGCTACTCCTATGGCTCGTGCTGCTGCTAAGAAGGCTAAGATTGATATTGCAACGATTCAAGGAACTGGAGAATTTGGACGTGTTACCATCGATGACGTCAAGATTGCAACTGGAGAAAAGACACCTGCACGTAAGAAGGCTGTCAAGGGAGGTGCTGATCCTGTTGAACTTCCTGAGGGTCTTGTTCCTTTTACTGGAATGCAGCGCGCAGTTAGTGCGAATATGGAGGCTACTCTTTCCACGCCTGTTTTCCGTGTCAGCCGCGAAGTTGAGATGGATGCATTCAATACTCTTTACCGATTGGTTAAGCCTAAGGGTGTAACTGTATCTGCCCTTCTTGCCAAGGCAGTCGCTGTTTCTATTGAGAAGTACCCTATCATTAACAGTTCGTATACACCAGAGGGAACTGTTTTCAACCCCGATATCAACATTGCTATGGCAGTCGCTATCGATGGAGGGCTTATTACTCCCACGTTGAAGTTCGCTAACGAAAGGAATATCGTGGAACTTGGCGAAAACTGGAAGGAACTAGTGCAAAAAGCTAAGGAAGGAAGACTCACCCCTGACGAATACAACTCTGGAACCTTTGCCATCTCAAACCTTGGTATGTTCGGAGTAAGTCAATTTGACGCAATTCTTCCATCTGGTATGGGAGGAATCCTTGCTATTGGTGGAACCTCAGAACAGATTGTACCATGCGACAAGGCTGTTCTTGGTATGAAGAAGGTGTCAAAGATGACAGTGACTCTCACCTGTGATCATCGTCAAATCTACGGAGCTGACGCTGCTCTTTTCCTGAACGAGTTCAAAAATGTCATGGGAAGTCCTGAGCAGCTACTTCTGTAGATACATATTATCTTTTCTTCCACGCTTGGGTTGCCCACAATATACACACTAGAACAATTAACTATCTGATAGATCTAAACTTTCACTTCAAACAACAAATGTATGTGTAATTGCTGATGCGATACAGTGATATATCAAACCCGAGAGTGAGCTCCACTGGCTGCTATCGATGGTTGGTACGAATCATTTAAGAACACGCATTCAAGGCTCCTCGTGAGCAGTCCGTCATGTTGGTCTACAATAGATAAAATTATCGGTTGCGCAGGTTGTAATAAAATTACTTGCATTTATTTTGGACTTTCGTAATACTAGGTATGGTGTGATCTCGGCGAAATGCTGAAGTGCGTTTTGTTGAAGATGTGTAGCATTGAAAGATCTACGATTAAGGTCTTGAGAGAGATCAGCAGACCTGACAGAGGATTCCTCAGATTACGCAGTGGCAAAGGTAATCATACCAGCGGACACTTGCAGATGCAACCTTTGAAAACACTAGTTTCAAGAAACTTGTTGATTCCACAGGCACAATGACACAGAAACCATCAAACCAAACCCAATCAAGATGTTGGCGCACATGAAGCGATTGATTGTTGGCATGCGTAGTGAGATTCCAGTTTATCACCTCTCACATCGAGTTCACAGATTCTGTGTATTGATAAATGCTGTCACAAATAAGAAATGAAGTGGAGGCAAGGCAAAGTCCAATTTCTTGCCATTGTACCGAGGATGCGCTTTGGCACCAGGTGAGAGGAGAAGGTAACAAGTTGGTCGATTTCAATGATTGATTCTCGTCCAAGACATCACTCGTCGATCAAACCAGCAACAAGCGAGAACCACGCGCTGATCTATGAAAGAGAATAATATTGCAGTGGTACTTCCTCTATGCATAATGCATATCTTTAGGATTTGGTGGTATAAATAAAAATAAGTTTTAGCAGTTAAACTATTTAAAGGTTCCTTGGAAAATAGAATATTAATTCTGTAACCCGGGCCACTTTTGATGGTTAGAAGTAGAACTTGATTACATCTTTCTGTTTCGTGTTGTATAAATTTATGGAGGACTTGTTGAGTAAGGTGTGATGGTCGGTCGTGATGGTAGTGGGCTCTGTATGAGGATGATGCCGAGTGTGATTGGAGCCAGTTTACAAGTCGTTCGTTGGACATGTTAAGAATGTCCTCAAGAGGTTGTCTATAGAGTGCGTGTGGGTCTGGGTCTGTGCTGTTTGACTGGTATAGAGCCGTGATTGTAGATTGATGCATCTCGCGTGTTTTTCTGTAGTCTTCTGCTGATGCTGTTGCTTGGGCTGCTTCATTGCGTATTTGCCAACGGTTTAAATTGTAATAGATTAGTTGAGATACGAGTTTCTTCATCCAGATTGATCATGTGTATCGCTTAGGAAATTTTTGGGAGGGAGGGAGGTTGTGTCGCATGTGATCATACCATATTCCTTGGGCTGTTGTCCATTTCTTGCTTAGTCGTCATTTAAAAGCCTGTGTCCATCCTATGAGAGATTGTTCTGCATGGGCGAGAGCCATGATTCTGTCGAGTTTGTTGGATGTATCACCATTGAACTGTGGGATTGGCTCGTTTGAGATCCATGCTTTTAAACTACGCATGATTGCTAGTTGGACTGGTGGAGCTGTGTTTTGGTGTGACATCCATCTGTTGATTGAACGGAGGTCTGATGCAGGGAGAGTGGTGCAGCCCAGATGGTGCATTGCAGATTCGTCCATTCCACATCCCATGGGGCAAGAGCTATTTTCGGTCTCTTGGAAAAGCATCGTACAAGATTTCGTGTATTGCCAGTTGTGAATCATTTTTATTACATTTACTCGTTTTGGAAATGGAAGGGAGGCTAAGTAGCTTCCGTGTGCTTGCCAGTCTATCACCGGGAAGATATGTTCGTCCCAATTCTCTTTTCGTTGGATGTAGTCTTGTAGATTGGGTGCTGTGAGAGCAGAACGTAGTTGTAAGTGAATTTTTTTCGTGACGATGTGGCCTTTGAGAGTGAGGAAGACTTGGTTCCCTGAGTGGGCTTTTGCTGGTAGGGGAAGGGGTGTGCTTACGGCAATCTCCTGCTATTTTATCCATTCTTTTATTCATTTGAGCCTCCAGGGAGAGACTGTCTATTGGGTTATTTCGAGGTGGCATCGCGAATTGCTGCCCAAATGTCGTAATCCGTGGTGATCGGATTAGCTGTGTCGAAGAATGAAGCCTCTTTATTGTCTAGATGGTATTGGATGTAAGATGGAGAAGTCTTTATATCGTAGAAATTGCATATTGCTCGGATGAGGTATAAGGCAGCTAAGACTGCCGCGCTTGCTGTACGGAGGGATGAAATTGTGTCCTGGTGTCCATCTGTCTGCACTGCTGATTCTATAGAAGTGAGGTCATGAGTTAAGTCCAGATCGGGCCTCATGTTCCATCCGTGTGCGCCAATGTCATCTTTCACCGTTCCGTCACCAAATGCTTTAATGGTGAGGCCTGTGCGGAGTCTGTAGGCAAAGAATTCTACTATATGATCTTATTCACTGGTTAGTAGATACTGTGAAAAGGTTGTCGGGGGTGGTATCTGCTGAGGAGGAGGAAATGTGGGGTTGGCGGGGTTTAGGATTTGGTGGTAGACTTAAAAGTATCTGCAAATGTGAAGCAAGGTTTCCACTCATCTATTTCCCACTTGTATATAACATTAGCAATGAGAAGTTTGATTCTCGTCCAATGAGCAATATTTAGAATATGGAGAGAATGAGGTCCAAACAGCTTGATTCAACAAAAATTATACCTTCGCTACCGCATAAAGAGATTATGGCACTTCAAAGAACCTTAGTTACTGAGGTAATCAGTACAAGCTCTCAATGTCTCTGCAGATAATGCAGTAATACAGATGATGGTATAATCTTGAAGGTTCCGAATAGGGATTTTCAGGCTCATATTGTGGGTGAAGTCGTCTCATCGAAGGGATAAAGTGGAATATTGTAATGCTACACACTATTAGGGCGGCTAGAGCTTATCTTGACGTATCATCGATTTCTTCTTGTTCTCTAGAACTATGAGGTACTTCTGAAATATGATAAATGTCATTTGCCATAATGTTCACCCTCTGAAATACTTCATCATATTGAACATGTTGTATTCGGAGGCCGTTGATTACCTTCTCAATTCTAGATATGCGTGTGTTAGTCACTGACAGACGTTTCTGGACTATACTCGATTTCTTTGGATCATCCAGCGAATTATCTCTATTCACACAATACATTGCAATCAGTTCTTTCAATCGAGTTGATTTCATCTACAATAGTCATGAAAGCAAGATTAGACAAGTTCACAAGATACTCTAAATTAACGGAGACACAACATTTTCTCACCAAAATTCTTTGTTTATCAAAGAGCAATGCGTTGAACTCGTGTTGAAGTATGTGCTTTCGATCGTTGCCCAGGCCCATGTCTTTCTTTACTGCATCGACTTCGGTCTGAAGGGTATCGAATTTCATCTTTAATTCGCTTTGGTTTGAATGAAGCTATATGCATCGTCGTGTCAGTAAGAATATGAATTGAAAATGGTTTCGAAAAATGGAATGGTATAATGATTTCCTTACTTCTTTCTCGTTGCTATTTCTTTTAATTTGTCTTTTCAGATCTCCTAATGTTTTCTTTGCATCCGCCATTGTTTGAGGATGGGTGCCATGA